>JADMIO011276576.1_pt1 | contig 40900 bp, 29 predicted proteins | sample 8958161 | NCBI WGS metagenome assembly JADMIO01 (sample SAMN16585339, study PRJNA669376) | soil metagenome | isolation source: Crop rotation soil | place: USA: Cullars Rotation, Alabama | collected 2011
GGCGGGTCGTTGACCGCCGTCACGTTGAACGCGATCGTGTTGGGCGTCGGATCCAGGTTGACGCCGCCGTTCGCGGTGCCGCCGTCGTCCTGCACTTGGAACGTGAAGCTCGCATAGCTCGTGCCCGCGGCGTTCGCGGCGGGAGTGAACTTCAGTTTGCCGCCGGTGATGTCGGCCAGGACGATCGTTTGACCGGCGGTGACGGCGACGCCGTTGTTCGTCAGGCTGCCGGCGCCCGGCAGCGTGCTCACGCGCACGGTCAGCAGGTTATTCGCCGGGCTGTCGCTGGGATCGGTGAACCCGAAGTCGGCGGCCGTAAACGTGTACACCGTGTCTTCGTTGATCGTGATCGTCTTATCGGTGCCCGTGGGGGCGTCGTTCACGCTGGTCACGGTGATCCCGGCCGTGGCCGTGGCCGAACTGAACGAGGTGGTGCCGCCGTTGGTCGTCGTGTTGGCGGTGCCGCCAGCGGTGCCATAGACCTGGTCCCAGGCCCGGTAGGTCAATCCGCTGGCAACGGTGCCGTTCCAATTGGCGTTCGGCACGAACCGCACGTAGGTGTTGGCGTCGGCGGCCAGCAGGCGGCTGGCGGTGGCACTTGGCGAGCCGAACGCGGTCCAATTGGCGCCGCCGTTGGTCGTGTACTGCCATGTGCCATTGGTGTTGTCCACGGCGGTCACCGCCATGCCGGACTGCGCCCCGACGTTCGAATCGGTGACCTTGCCGGCCAGCAGCGCGGAGACCAGCGTGCCGACGTTCGTCGCCGGATCCTCGTTGATCGTCGTCAGCGTGCCGCCGCCCAGCAGGACGGGCGCGCTGTTGATCAACACGTTGACCGCAATCGAGTTGGGTGACTGGTCCCAGTCGACGCCGCCGTTGGCCGTGCCGCCGTCGTCCTGCACCTGGAATGTGCCGCTGGCATAGTTGTTGCCCGACGTGTTGGGGGTCGGCGTGTATTTGAGCTTGCCGGCGTTGATATCGGTGATCGAGATCACGGTCCCAAACCCGACTGGCGCGCCGTTGAGCGTCAGGCTTCCCGAGCCGCTGCCGCTGACGAACTTCATCGCCAGGAAATTGTTGGCCGGGCTGTCCAGTGGGTCCGTAAAGCCGAAGTCGCTGGCGGTGAACGTGTACGTCGTGTTCATGTACATGTTGATGACGTTGTTCGTTCCCGCCGGCGCGTCGTTCACGGGGGTCACCGTCACGTTGCGGCTGGCCGAGCCGGACTTCGCCTGATTGTCGGTCACCTGAAACGTGACCGCGCGCGTGGCCGTGCTCGGCGCATTGCTTGTGTTGGCGTACGTGACCGTGCGCAGCGCGGTTTCGTAGTTCGAGCGCGACGTGGTGCCGGTCAACGTCAACGTGCCGGTCGAGGCGTTCCAACTGCCGGTGATTCCCAATTGATTGGTGAAAGCGAGCACGTCCTGGCCGTTGGCATAGTTCGAGCTGATGCTGACGGTCGCGCTGGCGATGGCCGAGCCGCCGCCAGTGATCGTCAGTCCGGGATCGACGGCCGTCGCGGCCGCGTTTTCGATATAGGACAACGCCGTGCTGGTCGTCGTCACGACCGGCGGCGCCAACGTCCAGCCGTACGTTGACAGCACCTGGGTATCCAACGACGCGGACGGCTGCCCGTCGATCGGCGTCGCGCCGAGCGACGCGGCTTCGAGCGTCCAGTCGCCGCCGCTGCCCGTGATGTCGACGGACGCGAAGACTTCCGCGCCGGACATCGCGGCAATCCGATCCAAGAGCAACTGGCCTTCGCTGCCCGGCGCCGCAATCTCGCAGCCGAACAGGTCGATGTCGGCGCCCGCGGTAAGCACCTGGCCCAGGCGTTCCCAGCCCGCGCGTGTCTGGTCGATGTTCTCGAGCGACAGCCACTGTCCGCCCAGCTCGAACTGTCCCGCTTTGCCGTGCGAGAGGATCGCCAGCGAGTCGATGTGCGTGCCGGTCGACTCGGCCCAGTCGGCCACGCTCGCCAGCACGTCGTCGGCCGTCGTCACTTCGCTGTCGTAGAGAAACACCTTGGCATCGGGCGCTACGGCGCTGGCCAGAAGGTTGCTGTCCTTCACGCGCGAATCGATGACCACGACGCTGGTCGTCTGCCCCGCGGAGGTTGGGGTAATTGGTTGCGGACCCGTGTCCGTCGAGGTCAACAGCACGTTGTTCGAGAGCTGCTCGGACGCATCGGCGCTGGGAAGCAGGCCGGCGAACTCGGCCCCGTCTCCAGGCGGGGCAGCCTGCGACTGGGCATCGGCCGGCGGCGCGGCTGCGGCCTGCACCGGTTCCTGCGGCGGGGCAGCCGGCGGCGGCGCGGGCATCGGCGCGGCGCTCAACAGCGTGCGATCTTCCAGCTCCATGCAATCGATCGGCCGCCGCGGCGGCGCCGTTTCCTGCGCACGAACCGCGGAAAGCGTGCGCGCAAGCATGTCCGAGATCTGTTTGAACGAAGCGCCGAGCAATTGCATCACCATCGGAGATCTCTTCGACGTGGAACGGTAACGGGAGCGCTCGCGCGCGGACTGGCCCGCATGCGCGCTGCGCAACACCTCTCAACGGCAAGCATAGGTTAAATCGCGGGATTCACGGCCGCCTGCGCGCTGCATTCGTTGCTCGCGGCACAATCGTCACGCTCGTCCGCGCAGGCTCTCGCCGCCCAAGCGTCACCATCGTCACATCCGGCACTCGCTAGGCCTGGGCAAAGCCGATCGCTTATGCCGATTTGCCCGACCTGCGATTGCAAGCTACGTTTGCGCATCACATCCCATTGCGCAGAATCTCCAGGAACATCACTCGCGCTCGGATTGCAAATGTCACGCTCGCAAACCATACCGACCCGCGCGCGGCGCGAACGCAAGGGCATTGTGGCCGTCGAAGCGGCCTTCGTTCTGCCCGTCGTGTTGATCCTGATGATCGGCATGTGGGAAGTCGGCCGCCTGGTGCAAGTGCAGCAGGTGGTGATGAACGCGGCGCGCGAAGGCGCGCGGCTGGCCGCCGGCGGCGCTTCGGGCGGCGTGGAGGTCACCAACGCCATGGTCGTACAGGCCGTGCGCGACTACATGACCAGCGCCGGATTTCCCGCCGCCACGGTGAGCGGCGCCCAAATCACGCTCACCTGCCTGGCATCGCCCACCTGGACCAATCCCAGCGACGCGCTGCCGCTCGATCGCTTCCAGGTGCAGGTGGTGATTCCCTCGGGCACGGCGTTCAACAGCCTGAAATGGACCGTATTGAAATTGACCTCGGTCAACAGCCTGACCGTGACCGTGCAGTGGCTGTCGACGAACGACGCGCAAGTCGTCGTCGATTCGCAGCTTCCTTATTGAGACCGACCAACCCGAACGACATCATGCGCGATTGTTCTATGCGGGAATTAGTGCGAAGAACCAGGTCGGCCGGCCGTCGTCGCCGCGGGGCGGTGCTGGTCGAGGCCGGTCTGGTGCTGCCGTTGTACCTGATGTTCCTGCTGGGCATCTTCGACTACGGCCGCTATCTGATGATGCTGCACCTGACCACCAACGCGGCGCGCGAAGGGGCGCGCTACGCGCTGACGCACACGCAGCCGGTGACGATCCAGAACGTAACCAACGGCAACGCCACGTCCGACGTGACGGCGGTGGTCAACAAGGCGATGGGCGGGCAAACCCTGGCAAATCAAACCGTGCAGATCTACTCCTCGACCAGCACGGGAACCAACACGGGCGCTTGGGCCGATACGCCGGCGGGAAGCTGCATTTGCGTGCGGATTTCGGGCACGTTCAACTTCGTGACCCCCGCCATGCTGCACTTGCCCAGCTCCGTCACCGTGACGACGCAATCGGTCGCACGCTCCGAAAGCAACTGAGAAACGACACCGAAGAGGGATAAAGCGGAGTATGAAATCCATCCATCCAAAAGACCGCCGCGGGACGGTGCTGGTGCTGTTCGTCCTCGGCTTGACGGCGATCACGGCCTTTGTGGCCTTGTCGATCGACTTAGGCATGCTGGCTTTGGCGCGCACGCAAGTGCAGGACGCGGCCGACGCCGCCGCCATGGCCGGCGCGCGAGCACTCAACGGCAACACGGCCAGCGGCGCGAATAACAACTACTCGAACGTGCTACCGACCGCCACGACCGCGGCCACCAACAACTCCGTGCTCGGCAAGACGATCCAGTCCAGCCAGCTTACGGTGCAGATCGGACGTTACACGTACGATTCCACGGATGAGCGCTTCGAGGGACAGATTCCCGGCCCGTCGGGCGAGAACTGGACTTTGGTGAAAGCCACGGTCACGGCCAATGTCAGCAGCCAGATGTCGTTTTCTCGCGCGCTGGCTTTCAGCCCCAGCAACATTTCGGTGGATGCCACGGCGATCCACCGGCCGCGCGACATCGCAATCATCATGGACTACTCCGGCTCGATGCGCTATGCGAGCTTGCTGAGCACGCCCACCAGCGGCAACCGCACGACCAACAATCCGGACACGATCTATCCGCAGTTCGGCCACTGGTCGTCGAGTTCGGCGGCCCTGCGCGAAACGAGCTTCACGCAGCCCTATGCTGAGGCCAACATCACCACGACCACCAGCGACGGCCGGCCGCCGATCTGCGCCGACTTCTACACGAATTCGACCGGCACGGCCGCCTTTTCGACCGCCTCGAGCGCCTACGCGACGTCTCCCGGCGGTTGCAACTATCTCAAGATCAACAAAAACGCTGGCTCGACTTATTGCACGACACCAGCCGACTTGCTGAACCTCAGCTCCGTGGGCACGTCCACTCGCGATGCCACGTTCGAGTCCAGTGGCTACAAGGCCTACAGCATGTCCCCGGTCGTGCACTCGTATAGCCAGGGCCCCGGTTACTGGGGCAAGACGTTCTTCGTCTGGCCGCCGGACCCGAAGAACGACTGGCGCAAGCTGTACTTCACGTATCCCGGCACCACCACCCAGATGGATGACAACTCCAAGCTCTGGGACAGCTCGGGCAATTGGCGTGCGCCAAGCAGCACGACGTACGCAATCAACTACACGGCGATCTTGGCCTGGATCAAAACCACCCCCAATCCGTTTCCCACGCGGCTGCAATCGGGGCGCATCCTGTATTACGACGCGATTCCGACCACGATCAGCTCCACATATCCGCCGTCGAACCTGAACGAGCGGTTCTGGAAGGACTATATCGACTATGTGCTGGGCCTCATGCAGACCGGCTCCAGCAGTTGGACCGTGATTTGCGACGGCAGCACCGGCGACACCGGCTACGGCGTCGACTTCAACTTCGGCACCGTGCAGATCACGGCCAAGAGCAGCTTGACCGGCACCACCAAGCCGTACATGCACTACAAAGACAACCCCAAGCGCCCCAAGCAACACTTCTGGTTCGGGCCGCTGAGCATGGTCGACTTTCTCGGTAACTACAACCTGTGGAACGAGGTTAGCCCCGCCTTTTCGCGCTACTGCTGGTGGCCGGGCACCTGCCACGAGTCGCCGATGTACGCCTGCAAGCTCGGCATTCGGTCCGCGCTGAACGACATTCAGACCAACCATCCGAACGATTGGGTGAGCACGATCAATTTCAGCGAGCCGCTGACGTCGTCGAGTGACACGACCGGACGCTTCAACCGGGTGCGCGTGGGCCTGGGCCGCGACTACACGAGCATGCTCGAATCGCTCTGGTACCCGCCGAGCACGATCGGCAACTCGAGCGCCACGGTCTCGCCTTATGCCTCGGACAACGCCGAAGTGCCGCGCGCCATGGGCAGCACGTGCTACAGCATGCCCTTGATGCTGGCCTACAACCAATTCAGCGCCAACACGAGCTTGCGGACTTTCAATACGGGCAAACCGTCTGGCGATGCCGGCGGCAACGGCCGCAAGGGCGCGCAGAAGATCATCATCTTCGAGACCGACGGCGCGCCAAACATGTTGGCCTCCGCCACGCTCAACAACCTGGGATCGAATAACTCGTATTACAGCGTGCGCTACAACAGCGCCAATCCCGGCGGCAGCGATTATCCGACCGGCGTGAGCAGCACCAGCGACAATTCGACCACCGTGCGCACGCAGATCTACGGGTTGTGCAGCCAGTTGGCCGCGCTCGACAGCGCGAGCCCGCCCGGCCATTCCACGACCGCCAAACCGCTGCAGATCCACTGCGTCGGCTTCGGGCCCCAGTTCGATCCGAGCAGCTCCGGGGCCAGCGCCGCCACGGACACATTGAACGAGATGCAGACGCGGGGCAACGTCACCGACGGCATGCCTAGCTACAAGATCTGCTACGGCAGCGAATCGACCGTGATCACCAGCCTCCAGACTGCGATCAGCAAGATTCTGCAAAGCGGCGTGCAGGTCTCCCTCATTCAATAACCCTCCCCAGCAAGAAAGCGTCACGAATCATGTCCGGCCGCATGGCAGTAGAGTTCGATCGCGTCTGCAAGGACTATCGACAAGGCCTCCGCGGCCGTACGATCCGCGCGCTCGACAAGGTCAGCTTCTGTGTGCCCACGGGCGAAGTGGTCGGCATCGTCGGGCCGAATCGGGCTGGCAAGACCACGCTCGTCAAGATCTTGCTTTCGATCTGCCACCCGACCTCCGGCTGCATCCAGCGGCTCGGCCGGCCGGTGGCCGATCGCAGCACACTGGCGCGCGTGGGCTACGTCCACGAGAGTCAGGCCTTTCCTCACTATTTGACCGCGACGGCCCTGTTAGAGTACTACGGCGCGCTCACGCTGATGCCCAGAAAAGTGGCCCGCTGGCGCGCCGCCGAGCTGCTCGACCAGATGGGACTGGCCGACCGCAGCCGCGAACCGATCGGCCGCTTCAGCAAGGGCATGCTCCAACGGCTCGCGCTGGCCCAGGCGCTCTTGAACGAGCCCGACCTGCTCGTGCTCGACGAGCCTTCCGAGGGCATGGACCTGCACGCGCGCCGCTTGCTGTTCGACGCGATCGCCGACACGCGCGCCGAGGACCGCACGGTGATCCTGGTGTCGCACGCGCTGGCCGACATTCAACGCGTTTGCGACCGCGTGGCCGTCGTCCGCGAAGGCCGCCTGGTGGCCTACGACGAAGTTCAAGAATTCATCGATCCCCAGTCCAGCGACTCGCTCGAGGATGCGATCGAGCCGCTCTACGCGGAGGTTTGACGACGTGAAACTCCCCACTCTCCTCGTGGCCGGCCCCTGGCTGATCCGCGATACCTGGCGGCAGTCACTGGCCAGCGGCATTTTTTGGATCTTGCTGGGCATCAGCGCCGTTTCCGTGCTGGTCTGCCTGAGCATCCAGGTGGATGACACCACGCTCGCACCCGACGGCGAGACGGCCGACTTCCTGCCGCGCCGCGATCCCGACTCCAAAGATGCCTCGAAGGTGGCTGGGTCCGGCGTGGCGGTCGCCAGCGGACAACTCCGCTTCGCCTTCGGCGCCATCCAGATGCCGATCGCGCGCGACGCCCACCAGGCGGTCCACTATCTGCAATTGATTCTCGCGGGCGGCGTGGCTGACACGCTGGGTCTGCTCCTGGCGCTCGTCTGGACGGCCGGCTTTCTGCCGACGTTCTTGGAGCCGCGCTCGATCTCGGTGTTGATCGCCAAGCCGGCGCCGCGCTGGTGCCTGTTCCTGGGCAAGTACGCAGGCGTCTTGACGTTCATGTTGATGTACGCAACGGTGTTCGTCGGCGGCACGTGGCTGGCCATCGGCTGGCGGACCGGCGTGTGGGACACGAGCTACCTGCTGAGTGTGCCGGTGCTGCTCTTGCACTTTGCGATCTTCTTCAGCGTTTCGGCGCTGCTGGCCGTGTTCACGCGCAGCACCGTGGTTTGCGTGTTCGGTTCGATCATGTTCTGGGCGCTGGCCTGGGGCATGAACTATGGCCACCACGCGCTCCAGGCGGCCACGAACCTGATGCCCGAGGGGCAGATCTCCTCGCGGCTATCGTGGATTTCGAGCGCCGCCTACTGGATGCTGCCCAAGCCGGCCGATTTCGGCGTGCTGTTGTCCGACGCGCTCGACGCGGGCAAGGACTTTGCCGCGCTGCCGGCCATGTCGCCGCTCGACGCCCACAGCTCGACGATGCTGATGTCGGTCGTCAGCTCGCTGGTGTTCGCCGGCTGCGTGCTCGTGGCCTCGACGCGCAAGTTCAGCCGAACGGACTACTAGTCGCTGCCCGACAAAACCTCCCCGACGGCGATCGGGGTGCCATGCCCACGGCCTTGCTAGGTGTTCTGCGGCGCCTCACTCTCTCGCTTGCGGTTCGCGCTGGGTATGCATGCCCACGCGGGGCCGTGGGCATGACACCCACATCCCAGCACGGCAGCAAGCGCTGACCCCTAACGGTTTACGACGCGCTCGTCGCCGAACAGCGCCTTCAGGCAAATCTGGGACCAGGTCTCGAAGCCGGATAGGTCCGCCAATAGCTCCTCCACCGGCTCGAAGCCGGCTGAGATGATCTCGCTCTCGCGAGGGCGGACCAGCGGCCGCTCCACGTCGAACAGGTGCACGACGCCCAGGTGCACGCGGCCGACTTCCGTCTCGTCGTCGTTGATCAGGCCGACGCAGCGCTCCACGCCGGGCGATTCGACCTCGACTTCCTCGGCCAGCTCGCGGCGCATGCCTTCCTCGTAGACGGCGGCGCCGTCGCGGACGTCGTCGGCCGAGATGTGCCCGCCCACGCCCACGCTGCGCTTGCTGTGCAGCCGGCCTTCCCCCTGACCCTTGCCGCGCGTGTATTGAAACACCAGCTCCCGGCCGCTCGAGTCGCGGTGCCGAAAGATCACGTAGGGGATCAACTGCTTGAAGCTCGGATCTTCTTCCACTTCATGGCGCGGGCGATAGACCGTGAGCTCCGGATCGAGCAGCTCGTCCAGGTAGCGATTCACGTCGGCCGAAAAGCCCTGAAAGTGTCCCAGCCGGTGAAACACCGCGGTCGGCACGACGAGCACGCGTTCGGTTTGCAACTGGAGCATCGGAGAATCCTTTCTGCCTGAAGGAAGGTGGCTTGAGTGTGGCAACCGGCGCGAGGCTGGCTTGGCAGATCAATATAAGGTGCCGGCACTGCCTTGGCGAGTTACCAGTATCAAAGATTGACCAGCAACAATGAGATGTAAAGAGGCCTCCGGCGGCCCGGCACGGCCGGGGGCGGGTTGCCGCTTCCGCGGCAGGCAAGATCGGCTCGCCGCGGAAGCGGCAAATCGCCCGGCCGCGATCGGCCGCCGCCGGAGGCATCTTTCTATCTTCCTTCTTTTCACATTTCTCTTCTCTCTCTAAACGTCGCGGGCATCGTCTTCGTCAATCCATTTCCAATTGACTTCGATCGCTCCTCGCGCGTATCAAGGGCGCACGTGTTTTGACCTCGGAATCCATGCGCCTCACTAGAGCGAATTGTCGACCGATGGCAGATCGTGAAAAGCGGCCCGCCGCTCCGGCAGGTGGGGCTTATTGGACCGAGTCGCAGCGGCCGCTAGTCAGCCTGGTGTTCGTGACGCCGCTGTTATTGCTTTACGAAGGGGGCGTGCTGCTGCTCGGGCCGCGCGCCGTCCACAACGGCGCGGACGTGTGGATGCGCCAGTTGTTGAACCTGATTGGCTTGGGCCGCTATTGGCTCTTGCCGGTCCTGGTCGTGGGAATCTTGCTCGCCTGGCATCACGTGCGTCGCGATCGCTGGCGATTTGCACCGGCCGTGCTGTTGGGCATGCTCGTGGAAAGCGCGCTATTGGCTGGCGTGTTGGTCGGCCTTGCCTATCTCGAGCGCTCGCTGTTTGCCGACTGGATCGCCGCCGCCTGGGGGGGCGGCACGCTGCAGATTTCCGGGCGCCTGGCGGGTCTGGTCGGCCGGCTCGTGGGCTACTTCGGCGCAGGCATTTACGAGGAAGTGCTGTTCCGCCTGCTGCTGGTGCCCGCAATCGCCGCGCTGCTCAAGCTGGCGGGACTCCGGCCGGCGCGCGCGGTTGCCGCCGCGATCGTGCTGACGAGCCTGGCGTTCTCGGCAGCGCACTACATCGGCCGCTACGGCGACCCGCTCGAGTTTTCGAGCTTCGTTTTTCGCTTCCTGGCCGGCGCTTTCTTTGCGGTGCTGTTCGTCTATCGAGGGTTTGGCATCGCGGCCGGCACGCACGCGCTCTACGACATCTTCGTCGGATTGTTTTTGCGCTAGCGATTTCCGGGGCGCGCGTCAGGACCCTTACAAGGCACAAGGTCGCAGCGCGCGCTGGCGCGCGAAATGCTTTGTGCTAGCAAGTGCGCTGGCACGCGCGGACGTGGCGACTTTCGCTTGTCAAGTCCCCGCCCTCGATCTTCTGGCGCGCGGCCAAAACGTCTCTTTGTGCGCGTCCTGACAGCCGTCTATAATACAACCCATGTCGCGTCGGATCGTTGGCTCCGCTGGTTGATCGAGGAATTGCGCCGTGTTGTCCGTGAGACCGAAAGTGGCCGAGTTGGTGTTTCAACTCTACGGCCGCGCGCTGCATCCCGAGCTGTTCGAAGTCTACAGCTCGCGCACGGTCAAACGCGGCGACTACGAAGCCACGATCGACATCACCAGCGCCGGCCACGTTGTCACCTGGCGCTATCAGGGGCTCACGCTCACCGAAGTCGCGACCAGCGCCCATCATCCTCTGCCGCAGAAGCGGCGGCTGGTTTCGTACCGGCTGAAAGGGGAAGGCAGCGACCGCGTCGAGTGCCGCGGCGGCGCCCGCTATCACGTCAACTTCCAGCTCGAACCCGTCGAGCCCGAGGTGTTCTGGACGTTCCAGCAGGAACTGGCCCACGACGGCGAGCGGCAGGGCATGTTGCACCGCTTCGACTCCAGCGGCCGCATGGCGCTGGGCGCGCTGAGCTACATCAACGTCGAAACGCGCAATCGCAGCCTGCTGATCCAGGCGTTTCACACGTTCCCGGACGATTACGCCATCGTCAAAAGCCAGTCGCTGTTCGAGATCCCTTGACCGAGTGCGTTCTCCCTCTCCCTTTGGGAGAGGGTCGGGGTGAGGGCGCGCGAAGCGCGACTCAGTCTCTTAGCAAAGCGTCTCACGTCCTCCGGTTCGATGCGCGTATCGCCTGACGCAGCATCTTATCTGGCGCGCCCTCACCCCAGCCCTCTCCCAGCGGGAGAGGGAGCTAGCCGACGCGCTCCAAAAAGCGCACCAGCACAGCGTTGAACGCCGTCGGGCTTTCCACGGGCGCCATGTGCCCAACTTCCGGAATGATTTCCAATTGCGCGCCGGGAATGGCGTGCGCGATCGTGCGCATCTCGTCCACGGTGGAAATCGAGTCGTGCTCGCCGACCACAACCAGCGTGGGCACGCGGATGTTCGGCAATTCGCCGGTGAAGTCGGGCCGCGCCGCCATGCCGGCTAGCGCCGCCACGATGCCCTGCGGGTCGGTGGCCAGAATGGTCTCTCGGATGCGTTCGACGGGCTCCGGCAGGCGCTCCAACGACGCAGGCGCGAACAGCTTCGGCAGCATGGCGTCGGCCACGATCGACGTGCCCGCGCGGAGCACGTGCTCGGACATTTTTTTTCGTCCTTGCGCGGCCTCGGGACTGTCGGCGGCGGCGCGCGTGTCGCAGAGCACGAGCGCCCGCGCGCGCCGGCCGTGCTGCTTCCAGAACGGCCAGGCGACGTATCCGCCCATCGACAGCCCGCAATAGACGATCGGCTGATCGACGCCCAGCGCGTCGAGCAGCGCGGCCAGGTCGTCGGCCATCTGCCGCATGCTGACCGTGCCGGAGGTCACGCCGCTGGCGCCGAAGCCGCGCAGGTCGGGAGCGATGGCGCGCCATCCCGGCGGTAGCGCCGCCAGTTGCGCGATCCACATCCGATGGTCGAGCGGAAAGCCGTGCACGAACAGGATCGGCTTACCCTGCCCGCGATCGTAGACGGCGAACCGGTTCCCCGCCACGCTGACCGTGCGGACGTTCGTGTCGGTCATTTGCCGGCCGCTTTCTTTTCGGCCAGCGCGCGCTCGAAGAGCTTGAGCTGCCGGCTGATCTGCTGCATGTGCGGTTCGAGCCGGTTGGCTTCGGTTTGATAGCGCACCGCGTTCTCGAAATCTCCCTTGGCGTAGTAGGAGCGGCCGAGCGTGTCGAGGTAACCGCCCGCGCGCTTGGCGACCTTGGGGCTCGAGCGCGTGAGCAACACCGACTTATGCGAGCAGCGGATCGCTTCGTCGACGTCCCCTTCCGTGTTCGCCACCAGCCAGGCCAGTTGGTTGCAAGGCGTCGCGCTTTGCGGCGGCTCTTCCTCGATCACCTTGCGCCCTTCTTCCACCGCCTGTCGGATCAGCTTCTTCGTGTTCTCGCGGCGATGCTCGTCCTGGTTCGGCAATCGGTAGAGCGCGATCAGCACGTCGACGTCGGTCGGATCCTGGCCGATCGCAATGTCCAGAAACTCGATCTGCTTGGCCGTATCCCCTTCGGCGGCGAAATGCGCCGCGTAGAAAAAGTTCGTTCGCGATTTGATCGATTCCGGGTTGCGGTAGTTCGCGATGAAGTGCTCGAATCGCCGGTCTTCCATCAGGTCCACCACGCCCTTGAACGCCTCGGCCGCCTCCAGATCCTTCTCGCGGTCGTGCAGGCTCTCGCCGAACGTCAGGCGGGCCTCGAGCAGGATCAGCACCTGGTCGAGCCGAGTCGCCGGCTGCGCGGGCGCGATCACGTGACGAAACTCGCGATCCGACCAATCGACCAGCCCGCGATCTTGCAGCTCCTTTCCCACGTTCAAGTGTTCGTCCATCTTGTCGGGATTGAGCTTGAACGCTTTCGCGGCCGTCTGCTCCGCCAAATCCTTTTTCCCTTGCCGAGCGCGTGCGTCGGCCAGGATGTACAACAACAGCGGCTCCGCTTCGAAGTTGTTGGCAAACTTCTTGCTCAGTTCGTCGATCGCGGTCCAGTCCTTGCGCTGGACCAGCCACTCGACCAGCTCACCCAGCTCCTGGGGCTCGCGCGGATCGCCGGGCGCGATCTCCAGAATCCGCCGCACCGCGGCCAGCGCATCGGCCGGACGCTGCAAACGGTCCAACAGAGCGATCTGCTGCTGCAACAAGTCGATGACCAGCCGATGGTGCGATTGCGAAGGCTGCTGGGCGAGCGTCGCCGCCTCGGCGTCGATCAATTTCGCCCACCGCGTCACGCCCTGCGCCGGATCGTCGTGCGCCGACAGATACGTACGCAGCCATTCCGCGCCGGGGCGCGTGCTGCGGCCGATCGTCCTGCGAATGGTTTCCGCGCGCTGCGCCCAATCCGACGCCGATGCGTCCAGCTCCATGACGGCCACCGCCGCCTGTTTCGCCAGCAGTGGCGATTCCTCGAAGCGCACCAGCCGGCACAGCGCCCCCAACCCGTCGACGGGCAAGAATTGGGCCAACGTCTGGATGACTGCCAAGCGGTCGGCGTCGCTCTTCTGGTCGAAATCCTTGAACAGCGCGGGAATTTCTTCCGGGTCGCCAGGGCGGACCCAGTCGCCGCGGATCGCGGAGATCAGGTACTGCGCCTGCGTGGCGATCTCCACGTCCTCGTGGTTCTGCGCCTGGTACAGCGCGTCGAACGCGTCGGCCCCGGCCTTGAGCAAGGCCTGCTTGGCGCGCTGGCGAACGTCGTATTCGTTGTCCCCCAACTGCTCGACGTATTGGGCAATTCGCCGATCGACGTCTTCGCTCGAGTTGGCGGCGGCCGTGGCCGACACCGGAGCGCCGACGAAAAGCGTGATCAGCAGCAGTGCTTCGAGCCGAAACCGCATATCCGACCGGGGGTTTGGGGGTGGTGGTCAGAGGCGAGCGAGGGCGGCGTCCCTTCACCAAGCATACCGACGAGCAGCCTTTTGGAGCAAGCGAAGAGAAGGGGGTAGGGGATGGGGGTTAGGGGTTGGGGAGCCGCTACGGAAAGCTGGACGTTGGAATTGCTTGGATGAGTGCAGCGCATTGGCTGCGCCGCTCGACGAGCTCCCTAACACCTATCCCCTAACCTCTAACCCCTTTCAGGCTGCTCGCTGTCGCAGCTCGGATTCTGCAGCGGGCGCTGTGGCAGGCGCATCCGCGCTCTGCTGCGCGGCCAGGCCGGGCCGCAAATAGGTCCAGTAAATATGCGCCAGCTCCAAGACGCCGCGCAGGAAATCGGCCGGCCGCAGCTTGGAGCCCGCCACGTCGCGCCAGCGGTCCAGCGGAAATTCGTAGATCGCCTGCGCCAGCGGCTGCGCGGCGGCGGCTTGTCGAGCGCGATGCAAGCGGGCGAACACCTCGACGTCGAAAATCCAACGCGCCACGAACGGCCGCTCGAAGGCTTGCCGGACTTCGCCCGTCGCGCGAAACAGCTTCGCTCCGCACTGCGTGTCGTAAATCCGCAGGCCGAGCGCCAGCGATGCCGCGCGCGCAAACGCGCGCCCCAGCCAGCGGCGCAGCGGGCGGCGCTCGATCGAACGTCCCAAGAGCGGCATGCGCGCCCCGATCACTAGCGTCACGCCGGGCCGCGCGTCCAACGTGCGGCAAAAGGCCGGAATGTCTTCCAGCGGAGTCGCCAAATCGGCGTCCCAGAAACCGACGTAGTCCGGCTGCGCGGCCAGCGCCATCAGCATGCCTTGGCGCACCGCCTCGGCCTTGCCGCAATTGCGCGCCAGATGCAAGAAGCTGAAGCGGGACGGCTGGCTCTCATGCAACAGCTCCAACAGCTCCAGCGTCCGGTCGCGGCTGCCGTCGTTGACCAGCAGGAAGTCGATGCCCGCGGACGTGCGGGCAAAGTCGAGGAATCGGCGCAAGTCGAGCCGATCGGCCTCGTTGTAGCAGGGCACCACGATCACGGCGCGCGCCATGGCACATCCTTGCAGCCAGCGCCTCCCAAGACAGCTATCGCTCCTTCGCGAAGCGACGATGCAGACAGCGTATATCACGTTGACTAGCCACAGAGAAGGCCAGTCATCGACTCCGTGACAGGGCCTCCCGCCGCAGTCCTCTATCGACCTAAAGAGCCGGGGATGTCCGTCCCCGGTTTGCCTCGAGTGACAGCAGCGCAAGAAACCTTCCACCCGCAAACAGCGTGCTAGCTCAACGCACCGATCCGGTGCACTCAAGCCTCACGCGGGCCGCCGTCATTCTCCATCTCGGCGATGTACTGCCGCAGGCGCTCTACCTCGTCGGTGACGTGGTGCAGCTTGAGCATGTTCTCCACGCGCTTGAGCAGCTCCAGCTTGTTGACCGGCTTGCTGAGAAAGTCGTCGGTGCCGGCGTCCACGGCGCGCTCGATGTCGCCCAGCTCGTTGAGCGCGGTGACCATCAGGATCATGATCGATCGCGTGGCCGGATCCCCCTTGAGCTGTTTGCAGACCTCGAAGCCGCTGAGCTTGGGCATCATCACGTCGAGCAGGATCAAATCGGGCTCGAACTCGGCGACCTTCGCCAGCGTGTCCTGGCCGTCCACGGCCACGGCGATCTGGCAATCGAGATCGCTCAAAAAAGCCTCCAGCAGCTCGACGTTCGGACCGTTGTCGTCGGCAATCAGAATTCTGCTCTTGGGGGCCGCCGCCTGCATGCCACGTCTCTCACGATGTCCAAAAAAATGCTCGGCCGCCGATTATAGCGCCTCGCCCGCCAAGCGCGGAAGGGCACGCCTGGCCGCACAACCGGCGCAAGTGAATCAATCGCTCCAAGGCGGCTGGCGGGGGGAACTCGTTTTTCGCCGTTTTCGTCCAATAGCAGGCGGCCGCAGGGCGCGAACTTCGTTTGAAGTGCCCCCGTAGTGTGGGTACGATGAAGGTATCTCTCGGCTGCGCGGCCGTTTGCCCTTCGTTAGCGCAGTACCAACCCCTTTGCCCTGCCCGGGTTGCCAGCCTCCGTGAACCTTCGAAGCCTCTGGATTCCTGGCGTCAGGCGGCCGGCCCGCCCCCGTCGGGGCACACCGCGCGCCAGCCTGCGGTGCCTGGTCGCGGAGCGCCTGGAAGCGCGCGAGGTGTTCAACGTCCATTTCCAGTTCGACTACAGCCTGGACGCGGCCGGTTTTTTCAACGATCCGGCCCGGCGCAGCGTGCTCGAGCAAGCCGCCAGTGTGCTCGGCAACCGCCTGGCCGACGGGTTGCAGGCGATTACGCCCGCGGGCGGCAACACCTGGACGGCTCAGATCACCGACCCGGCTACCGGCCAGTTGCGCTCGATCGACAACCCGGCCATCCCTGCCGACACGTTGCGCGTGTACGTCGGCGGCCGCGACCTGGGCAACGCCACGCTCGGGCAGGGCGGACCCGGCGGCTTTAGCGCCAATGGCGACAATGCCTGGCTGCAAACCGTGCGCGCACGCGGCCAGTCCGGAGCGCTCGCCGCCACGCCCACGGATTTCGGGCCTTGGGGAGGCGCGATTTCCTTCGATATCGATTCCAGTTGGCACTTCGGCGCAACCACCGCCGGGCTCACGGGCTCGCGCAGCGATTTCTACACCGTGGCGCTGCACGAGCTGATGCACGTCGTGGGCTTTGGCGTCGCCGGCTCATTCACGCGCTACGTCGTCAATAGCGGCGGGTCGAAAAGCTTCGCCGGGCCGGCGGCCATGGCGGCTTACGCGCAGCCCGGCAGCCCCGTGCCGCTCAACTCCGACGGCACGCATTGGCTCGACGGCTTGAACGACGGCGGCATCAACTCGATCGTCGACCCGAGCGTCGAGTCGGGCGTCCGCAAGCAACTGCGCAGCATCGACCTGGGCGCGCTGGCCGACATCGGCTGGAGCGTCACACCCAACACACGACCCGGGTTCACCGGCACGGCGTCGATCACGCTCCCCTCCACGCAGGAGCCCATCAGCCCCAGCGACGTCGCCACGATCACCATCCGCCAGTTGCTCGAGCAGCTCGGCGCGATCGATCCGGACAACGACACGCTGGGAATTGCCGTCACGGCCGTGGCGGCTGCGCAACCCGGCTGGGAAAGCTCGTCGGGAGGAAGCTATACGACGATCGACGTTTCGCAAGGCCCCGTGCTGCTCACGCCCGACATGACGATTCGTTATTGGCCGGGCGCGCATCAGTTCGGCTCGGCGCAGCTCACGTTTCGCGTGTGGGACGGCAGCGTAGGCGAGATCCCGTCGAACGGCGTCGCGCTCGATCTCAACGCAACGGCGTTCAGCTCACAAACGGCCACCCTGGGCGTCACCCTCACGCCGGTTGCAGACGCCCCGCGCATTTCGCTGCCTCCCAACGCGCCGGAAGATCAGTTGAGCGCGGCCAACTTGATCATCAACCGCAACCTGGCGGACGGCGCGGAGGTTACGCACTTCAGGATCGACGACGTGCAGAACATGAATTTGTTCCTGGCCGACGGCGTGACGCCGGTGCTCGCCGGCACGTTCATCGCGGCCGAGCAGGGCGCTGCCGGCTTGCGATTCAAGAGTTTTCCAAACGAGTTTGGGCTGGGCGTCATCACGGTGTCGGCCGCAACCAGCGCCAGCGCGCAAGGCATCGGGCGCGGCTCGACCACCGACTCGGTGTTCCTGTATCCGGTCAACGACGCGCCCAGTTTTCAAAAGGGCGCCACCCTCAACGTCCAGCCGGGCGTCAGCCAGGTCGTGCCGTGGGCCAAGAGCATCACGCCCGGACCGGCCAACGAGTCCGACCAGGCCGTGGCGTTCGATATTGGAGTCGACCAGCCCGCGCTGTTCGCCGAGCTGCCGACGATCGACGCGGGTGGCACGCTGCGGTTTCGGCCGGCTGATGGCGCCGAGGGCACCGCGACCGTCGCCGTCCAGCTTGTCGATTCGGGCGGCACGCAGTTCGGCGGCGTCGACCGCTCGGCAATCGCCACATTCACGATCGACATCCGCGTGCGTCCCTGGCAGAACGCCGTGCTTCCGGTGGACGTGAACGGCGACGGCAACGTGACTCCGCTCGATGTGCTGACCGTGATCAACGAACTCAACGCATCAGGCCCGCACGCGCTCTCCTCGGGCGGCGGAGTGCCGTACTTCTACGACGTCAACGGCGATGGCTTTCTGACGCCGACCGACGCGTTGCAAGTGATCAACTATCTGAACAGCCCGCCCCAGACGTCTGCGGTAACGTCGAGCGCACGAACAGAAAGCTTCGCCCCGGCGCTCGCGCTCTCAGCACCGAAGACAGAGAGTTCGCCACCGCCTGCGAAATCCGCGAGCGAAGCATTGCCCGCGCCGCAAAATGCCGTCGCGCCCGCTCAGAACGCGGTGCCCACGGCCGAATCCTCGCTCACGCCGGCGCCAGCGCGTTCGCAGAAGAACACGGCGCTACCCACGCTGGATCTGGCGTTCGCCGAAACGGCGGCCTGGCTCGACTAAGTAGCGATCCTGGAACTGTGTGAACCAGCGGTTCACTTTTCTAATCGCTCTCTACCTTTTCGACGATGGCTGTGCCCTTGTCGTCCACGCCGACAACGCGCTTGGTCGGGATGTCTTTCGATTCGTAGAGTTGAGGACGGTGCTGGAACGTTGGGTCTTGACGTTTCTTCGCGATGATGGCGGCGAGCTCTTGCTGGAGCTTGGCAGCAGTTTCCAGGTCCATTTGAGCGGTTAAAGCCGTGAAGTTGTGATCGGGATCATACAGACGCAACAACACGCGCGAATCCGGGAGGTCGTTGCCATTCACGTCGGTTCCCCTCCAGCTTGTCTCAACACTCCATTGGAACCGCGATGGGATTGGTACCACCCCCGATTCGTCAATCGTGAGCGCACTGGTGTACACATAGTACGAATTGCCCAGTAGCTGCGGCTGCTGATCTGCCGCGCGAACCGCGGCCAGTACGCCACATGCCGCGATCAAAATCAAGAAGACGAACCTGCGTGGAATGTGCATTGCCAGGTCTCCTGCGTGTCGAGATTTGAGTCGACGGTAGCGGCCAGTTGCCGTATGGCTACAGTATCCGGCCGCTATGGATTCTTGTAGACCAGTTCTGCGATAGCTCCAGGCAGAGCAGCACACCCGCACTCGCGCTTCGGTCTACACGGTGCTCATATCTCAGCAGCACCCTTCTTTGTTCTCACCTCTGCGCCCTCCGCGGTTAATCAATCCGCATTGGCTTCACCGAAGCTCCGTTTTCGTACTTCGCTCTTCGTACTTCTTAGAGCGGCACGCCGTTCCAGCGCACGAAGCCTTCCAGCGCAAAATACTCCGGCAGGCCGATCTTGTTGTACAAGTCCGCCGTGTGCCGGTTGCGGTCTTCGGCCCGCTGCCAGAACTCGCGCGGGTCGTCCGGACCCGGGAACAGCGCCGAATCCTTCTGCGACTCGTGGCGGAAGATCGCCGCCCGCTTCTGCAACAGGTCGTGCGGGCTCAAGGGCACCGCGATCTGAATTTCGTGCGGCGCCCATTCCTGCCACGCGCCGCGATACAACAGCACTTCCGGCCGAGCGCCGCGCTCTCGCTCGATGATCGCCAGCGCGCGGAAAATCGCGTCGGCGCACACGCGGTGCGTGCCGTGCGGGTCCGACAGGTCACCCGCCACATAAATCTGCGCCGGATCGACCCGCAGGATCAGCTCGCGCACGATGCTCACGTCTTCGTCCGTGATCGGCTTCTTGGCAATCGTGCCGGTGCGATAGAACGGCAAGTCGAGAAAGTGCAAATGCTCCTCGCGGCAGCCCGCGACAATCGCCCCTGCCTTGGCTTCGCTCCAGCGGATGAGCGACTTGATCATCAGCACTTCTTCGCTGTCTGGCTCGCCCGCGGCCTTTCCGCCCAGCGAGCTTCTGACGCGATGCTCGAGCGCGTGCGAGCGGTCGTGATCGATCTTGAATCGCCGGTTGAACTCGGCGACCAGATCGGCCACGCGCTCGGCGTCGTGATCGAACACGGCAATGTTGCCGCTGGTCATATAGGCCACGTGCACTTCGTGACGGTCCTCGACCAGACGGATCAGCGTGCCGCCCATGCTGATCACGTCGTCGTCCGGATGAGGGCTGAAGCAGACCACGCGCCTCGGCTCGCGCCCCGCGGGGTGATACTCGATCGTGTCGAGCATCCAGCGGAACACGCGATGCGCCACTTTCTGCGCGGGTCCGTGATTGCGCAAGAGCTGGTGCAGACTGTGCTGGCGAAAGTCCTCATCGTCGAGCTTGAGTAGCGCCTTGCCGACCTTTTCCGACAGCCAGAGCACGGCCCGCTTGATCAAGGGCTCGGTCCACTCGATGTTGCCCAACAGCCACGGCGTGGCGATCGCGGCCAGCTTGCCGGCGGCGGCCGAGTCCAACAACAGCGACGCGCCGGGATGGCCCTGCAGGTACGAGGCCGGCACGCGCGGCGTGGGCGCGATTTCCGCCGTCTCGCGGATCACGCCCGCCTTGTGCTCACCCATGGCGATCAGCACGATCTTGCGGGCTTCCAGGATCGTCGCCAGCCCCATCGTGATCGCGTGCGTGGGCACGTTCTCTTCGCTGAAGAAGTCGCTGGCCGCGTCGCGCCGCGTGAGCGAGTCGAGCGTCGCCAGCCGCGTGCGGCTGGCCAGCGCGCTAAACGGCTCGTTGAAGCCGATGTGCCCGTTGCGGCCGATGCCCAGGAGCTGGATGTCGATGCCGCCGGCCGCGGCGATGGCCTGCTCGTACTCGCGGCAGTGCTCTTCGACCTTGTCGTGCGGCACGGTGCCGTCGGGAATGTGGATGTTCTCGCGCGGGATGTTCACGTGATCGAAGAACTGCTCGAACATCCAGCGGTGATAGCTTTGCAGGCGATTCGGATCGAGCCCGTAGTATTCGTCCAGGTTGAACGTCACCACGCGCGAGAAGTCGAGCCCTTCTTCGCGGTGCATGCGAATCAACTCGCGATAGACGCCCACCGGCGTGCTGCCGGTGGGAAGTCCCAGCACGGCTTTTTGACCGAGGGCGCCGCGCTCACGGACGACCGCCGCAATCGACGCGGCGACGTGGCGGGCCAAATCCTGATGGGAATCGAAAGCGAAGCACGGGATATCCGTGCCGGCGAGCGGGCGGGGCGTGTCGGTCATGCAGACGTAGAAAACTCGGAAAGCACGAAGCGCGGGGGCCAGGCACGGTTGGCCGCCCAGTATCCGCGATTGTACCTGAAAAAGACAGGGGCCGCCCACGATCCCCGCGCTCGGGAAAGCGAGATCGCAGGGCGGCCGCCTCGAGCCCGTACGCTCGGTTTTCAGGCCGTTTTGAGCTCGATCGGGCGGTGTGCCCGTGGCCCAGGCAGCCAGTGGCCGCCCTCGGCACTGCTCTCGCGGGGAGACGCGCCGCGCAGAGCCAACAGCAGATTGGCCAACCACGCCAGCACGCCAACTAGCGCGAAAACTGCTGTAAAGCCCGCGTACAAGCCGATCACCGCCCAACTCCGCGGGCGCGACGGCCGGCGGGGTCGAAAGGGCAAGGTCCTCGGAACGCTGGCATCACTCGTTTTGATCTGTTCGAGTTTGTTCGCCATTCTAATACCCCTCCTCGCGCCTCCGGTCGGTTCCCAGTCGGCGACTTGATTCGTTTGATTTCGTTTGCCTTCCCAGTCCCATTGGATCGGCCATATGACATAAAGATTATCAACATACTGCTGATTGTCAAGGCGTAACGTCACTAAGTTTGTAACATTCGTAATCTTTTTAGGACGACGGACATCGGGCAGTTACGGAAGCGTAATGCCTCACTGCCACAATAGTTAGGACGGGTGTCCAATCTTGGGCAAGTGCGAAATGTGCCAAAACTACACTGTCCAACGGCTTTAAGTGATAAAGGCATCACGGGGTCCTTGCCGAAAAGTCCAATGGTGCGGAGCACCGTGAGGGCCGACCCGAGCTATTCGGCAGGCAGATTTTTACCCACCGCAAAAGGAGTGCGACCGGTCGCAGCCGGAGGCTCCTCGCTCGCCTGCGGCAAACGGCTGCTGCCCGCGCTTTTCGCGTGGCGGCGGGCCCGCTGCCTGGAGCCTTCCATGGCTTGGCGCTCGATAATCCGATCGATTCCTGGCCGGCTGCTGGTAGCGGTGGCCTTTTCGCTCAGCGCTGCCGGCGTGGCACGCGCTCAAGCGCCTTCGTCCGATCCGCGCATCGAAGCCATCCAGTGTCAGTTGGCCGAACAGCAGCGCGAGATGGAAATGCTGCGCCAGCAGTTGCGCGAAGCGCGCCTGCCGCCGCAACATTCGGCTCCGGTGCGCCTGCCGAGCACTGCATCTTCCGAGGCGTCCGCCGCGCCGGCTGGCTATCCGATGTCGCCTGGCCTGGCGGCGCAATTGACCGCCATGGAAATGGATCTCAAGTCGCTCAAGGACGACGCCAAGAAAAAGGACGGCGGCAAAAAAGACGACGGCAAGCAGGACGATGGCTGGAAGGACATGTCCGACGAGAAGTGGACCGTCAAGCTCGGCGGCCACGTGCAGTTGGACTACATCCTCTGGGCCAACGCCTCGCCGTCGATCGTCGGCGACACGAACTACTTCGAGTTTCGCCGTTTGCGCTTGAACGCCGACGGCACCGGCTACGGCGTGTTCGACTTCCGCCTGCAAATGACGCTCGAGCCGGAGTCAGTCGGAGAAAGCACCCCCCCGGCGACGTCGCCCGAAATAAAGGACGCGTACTTCTCGGTCAACGATATTCCCTGGCTCGGCCGCTTCCGCATCGGCAACTTCTTCGTGCCGTTCGGCCTGGAACAAGTGACCAACGACACCAACACCTTGTTTCTGGAGCGGTCGATCCCGACCCAAGGCGTCTTCACTGCCGACCGCGAGCCGGGCGTGGCGCTCTACAACCACAGCCCCGACTTGAACATGACCTGGACGACCGGAATCTTCATCGACAACATCAGCGACTCGCTCAAGGAGCGCATCGACGACAACATGGGCTACCGCATCGCCGGGCGCTTCACCTGGCTGCCCTACTACGACGAGCCGTCCAAAGGCCGCTACCTGATCCACACCGGCGCGGGCGTGCTCTACACCGACGACCACGATAACGCCGTCCGCTTCCGCGCCCGCCCGGAAATTCACGAAGGCCCGCGCTTGATCGACAGCGGCATCATGCTGGCCGACACGTACATCAGCGGCAACGTCGAGTTCGCCATCGTCTGCGGATCGCTGGCCCTGCAGAGCGAAGCGTATTTGACGCGCGTCAACCTGAACGCCGGCGATCCGGTGTACTTGAACGGCGCGTATCTGCACTGCAGCTACTTCCTGACCGGTGAGAACCGCATTTACGAGCGCTTCGGCCAGCACGGCGCGCAGTTCGCCCGCGCCCAGCCCTACAGCAATGCCTTCTGGGTCCGCGGCTGCCATTCGCCCGGCGCCGTCGAACTCAAGGCGCGCTGGGCGCACCTGGATGAAAACCAGTGGGGCACCGGGCAGTACAACGACCTGACGGTCGGCTTCAACTGGTACTGGTCCGACCGCACCCGCATCTTGTTCGACTGGATCCATCCGCTGACCAGCAGCGAGACCGTGTTCGGCGCGACGACGTCCGACATCATCGGCATGCGTTTCGACTGGAACTGGTAAGCCGCGCCGGCGCACTCGCCCAATAAAAAATCCCACCGAATTCGACACGAGCAAGGAAACGATTCCATGCCACCCCGACTGCACTCGACGCTGCTGGCGGCGCTAGCCGTTTTGCTGACTTTTGTTGCGAGCGCTCGCGCGGGCGACGGCTGCTGCGCCCACTGCGGCTCGTGCGACGGCTGCCAGAAGGTTTGCCGCCTCGTCTGCGACGAGAAGAAGATCGACGTGATCTGCTGGGGCTGCGAGTGCGAAGACTTTTGCGTGCCCGGTCCCAGCCATCGCGACTGCAAGCATTGCAAGATGCTCTGCGAAGAGTGCAACGAAGCGGAAGATTGCTACAAGCCGCACGGCGGACCCAAAAAGTTCGTCTGGTACGACTGGATCCCTTCGACGTGCGCCAAGGTCTTCACCAAGAAGAAGCTGATGCAGAAGAAGGTCAAGACCACGGTGCCCAACTACAAGTGGGTGGTCGAAGATCTGTGCAGCAAGTGCGAGGCAAGAGCCGAATCGGCCCAGGTCGAGCCTGGCGCCAAAATCCCGCCCGCGCCGGCTATTGCCGACGCCAAGCTCAAACCAGTCCGCGCCACCGCAGCCGTCCCAGAGAAGAGCACGAAGCAGCGCTGAGTTGGGGTGCCATGCCCACGGCTTGGCGTGTGCATGTTCGAACCGTGACGCAACGGCGACTCGCAGTCACGAGATCGTAGGCGCATGCCCACGCCGGGCCGTGGGCATGGCACCCGAGTGCATTGGATTCGCGCACGCGCGGCCTCGCTGCTGGCCGATTTTTTGCCGATGCGGTATCATCGCCGCATGAGCGTTGAAACTCCCAAACGTGGAGCGGCCGAGGGCAGCCCGATCCGCGTGCTGATCGTCGACAACGACGCGCCGCACGCCGAAGCGGTCGCCGAAAGCCTGGAACGCGTGGGCTACGAGTGCACCGTGGCCACCAGCGGCCCGCGCGGGTTGGAGAAAATCGAACAGGGCCAGTTCGACATCGTGATCACCGACCTGATCATGAACGAGGTCGACGGCCTGGCGATCCTCGCGCGCACCAAGGAAACGCTTCCCGATGCCGAAGTGATCCTGGTCACCGGGCACGGCACGATCCCCTCGGCAGTCACGGCCATGCAGCAAGGGGCGTTCAACTACCTGCTCAAGCCCTTGGATCTGAGCCAATTGCGCGCGGTCACCGACAAGGCTTCGGCCAGCCTGCGGCTGCGGCGCACCAACGCGGAGCTGCACCGCCGGCTGGACGAAAAGTTTGGCTTCGAAGGCGTGGTCGGCTCCAGCCCGCAGATGCACGAGGTGATCGACCGGCTGAAACGCATCGCGCCCACCGATGCCAGCGTGCTGATTCAAGGCGAAACCGGCACCGGCAAGGAGCTCGTGGCGCAGGCCATCCATCAGAACAGTCCCCGCAAGAACAAGCCCTTCGTCGCGCTCAACTGCGCCGCGCTGAGCGAGAACATTCTGGAAAGCGAACTGTTCGGGCACGTGCGCGGCGCGTTCACCGACGCTTCGGCCGACCGCATGGGCAAGTTCGAATACGCGCACGGCGGCACGCTGTTTCTCGACGAGGTGGGTGATATGCCGCTGGCCACGCAGATCAAGCTGCTGCGCGTGCTGGAAAGCGGCGAGATCATTCGCGTCGGCTCGAACGAAAAAGTGCACGTCAACGTGCGCATTCTTTCGGCCACCAACCGCAATCTCGAGGGCTCGATCGCCAGCGGCGCCTTCCGCAGCGACTTGTACCATCGGCTAAAGGTGGTCACGATCAGCCTGCCGCCCCTGCGCGAGCGCACGCAGGACATCCCGCTGTTGATCGAGCACTTCATCAAGCAGTTTTCCAAGCGGCACCACAAGTCGATCAAGAGCATGTCCGCCTCCGCGCGCCGCAGGCTGATGACGTTCGACTGGCCGGGCAACGTCCGGCAGTTGCGGAACGTCGTGGAGAGCATGGTGGTCGTCGACTTCGACGGCGTGCTGGACTTGGACGACCTGCCGAGCGAGCTCTCGGACGCGAGCGAAGAACCGCACGCCACGGCAGACGGCGGCAGCCTGGCCGACCTGACGGGCAAGCCGCTGTCGGAGATCGAGCGGCTGTTCATCGCCGAGACGCTCAAGCAAGCCGGCGGCAACCGCGAAAGCGCCGCCGAGATGCTCGGCATCGGCCAGCGCACGCTGTACCGCAAGATCAAGGAGTTTGGGCTGTGAGGATTCAGCAGCTCCCACCGAGCGTCGTCAACAAGATCGCCGCGGGCGAAGTCATCGAGCGCCCCGCCAGCGTCGTCAAGGAGCTGATGGAAAACTCCGTCGACGCCGGCGCCACGCGGATTGACGTGGCCGTCGAGCAGGGCGGGCTCGAGCTGGTGCGCGTCAGCGACAACGGCCACGGGATCGACGCCGCCGAGCTGCCGCTGGCCGTGGCCAGCCACGCCACCAGCAAGATCCGTTCGGCGGACGATCTGTTTTGCGTCGGCACGCTCGGGTTTCGCGGCGAAGCGCTGGCGTCGATCGCGGAAGTCAGCCGCACGACGATCCGCAGCCGGACGTCGGAAAGCGCGGCCGGCGCGCAGCTCGAGATCGCGGGCGGGCAATCGCTCGGCACCAGCCCCTGCGGCTGCCCGACCGGCACGACGATCGAGGTCCGCGACCTGTTCTACAACACGCCGGTCCGCCGCAAATTCCTGCGCTCGACGCAAACCGAGATGGGCCACGTCTCGGAGACGTTTACGCGGCTGGCGTTGGCGTGCCCTGCCGTGCATTTCTCGCTGCACCACAACGGACGCACGCTGTACGACCTGCCGCCGGGCGAAGACTGGCGCGAGCGGATCGCCGTGTTCTTCGGACCCGAGCTGGCGCGCGACCTGATCGCCGTGTCCAGCGTCGACGCGGAAGTCCAAATCGAGGGCTATGTCGCCAGCCCCAGCCACAGCCGCGCCAACGCGCGCTTGCAATATCTGTTTCTCAACGCGCGTGCGATCCGCGATCGCTCGCTACAGCACGCGCTCGGCGAGGCGTATCGCGGCCTCCTGCTCACCGGGCGCTACCCGATCGCCTTTTTGCGGATCGCCATGCCGGCCGAAATGGTCGACGTCAACGTGCATCCGACCAAGCTCGAAGTGCGCTTCCAGGAGTCGGGCCGGCTCTATAGCCAGTTGCTCGGCACGCTGCGGACGCGCTTCCTGACCACCGACTTGACCGCACGCTTGGATCCCACCGCCGGACAGCCCGAAGCCGCCTCGGCGCACGACGCCGCGCACGCCCAGGCCTTGCGCCGCGAGCTGGTCGATTGGGCCAAGGGGCAACTCTCGACGGCCGGCGCCGCGATCGCTTCGCCGGCCCCAACGCCCGACGCGATCTCGGCCGAGCAGTCGCGGTTCGATTTCCGCTATCAGCCTCACCCACATGCGCCGCTCGATCTGGCGCGGCTCTCGCGCCCCTGGGCGCCGGCCGCCAGCGACAACGAAGAGGAGCCCGAACCCGCCGAGACGGCGCCGAGCGAGACGTTCGCCGCGTTCGAAGCGCGCGCCGACCGCAAGCTCGAGGCGCTGCAGGTGCACGATCGCTACTTGATCGCCGAGAGCGACGACGGCGTGGTGGTCATCGACCAGCACGCGCTGCACGAGCGGATTCTGTACGAACAGTTGCGCACCAAGGTGCTCGGCGGCGGCTTGGAGACGCAGCGCTTGCTCGTGCCGGAGCCGGTCGATCTCAGTCCGGCGGAAGCGGCGGCCGCGCTCGAATCGCGCGACGTGCTCGCGCAGCTTGGCGTGACGATCGAGCCGTTCGGCGGCGACACGGTGCTCGTGTCCGCCTATCCGGCGATGCTGGCGAACCTGAGCCCGGCGGAAGTGCTGCGCGACGTAGTCGAGCGGCTGCTCGCCGGCGGCAAGACGCCGGAGCGGCGGGACCTGGTCGACGAGTTGCTGCACATGATCTCCTGCAAGGCGGCGATCAAGGCGGGCGACCGGCTCTCGCCAGACGAGATCGCGGCCTTGCTGGCGCAGCGCCATCTGGCCCAGGACAGCCACCACTGCCCTCACGGCCGTCCAACCGCGCTGGTTTTTACGCGCGAGGAACTGGATAAGCAGTTCAAGCGCACGTGAGGGAGAGGCTTGAGGCGTGAGGAGAGACCTGAGGCCTGAGGCTTGAGACCTGAGGAAGAAAGGCATGCAGCGATGCATGCATGCTGCCATGCTTCCTCCGTCCCTCAAGCCTCAGGTCTCAGGCCTCAAGCCTCTCGCGCCTTCTGCCCTGGTTCTGGGGCGGTGTTCTTGCTAGTATCCGCACCCCTTCGGCACGTCGCGGCTCGCGCGGGCGTGTCGGCTTGTCGTCAATCGTCTTCGCCAGCGTCCAACAGGATGATCAACATGCCAGGCGTCCGGTGCGGTTTGCGATTCGCCGTCGTGGTGCTGCTTGCCTGCTCGAGCCGCCTGGTGCTTGCTCAGCGTCCGCCGGCGGCCGAGGACCGCGCGCCCCAGGCGCGTGGCCCGGCGCAAGGAGAACCCCGCGCGCGCACCGATGGCGGTCGTCCTGCCAATGACGGCCAGCGCGGGAACGAAGCTCCGCGTCAGGGCGCCGCTGCGCCGGCGAAGCAACCGCCAAAACCGCCCTGGGTGCTCAGTGCCGCGGAAGAAGCTTTTCTCGACAAGGTGCTCGTCAAATGGGAAGAATCCAGCAAGACGATCCAAACCTTCAAGTGTGCATTCGACCGCTGGGACTTCGACAAGGTCAACGGTCCTGCGAGCGATCGATACCTATTCGCCACGGCTGAAGGGGAGCTCAAATACAAAGAGCCAGACCACGGCGATTACGTAGTTACCAAGGTGCTGCAGTTCGTGCCCCCGGCCGGTCCGCCGCCGGATCCCAAGAAGCCGGTGCCGGTCAAGTATGCGGCCGCTCCCAACGCTGAAGAGCGCTGGGTCTGCACCGGCAAGTCGCTTTATCAGTTCGACTTCCCGGCAAAGGTTCTGCGGCAGGTTCAGTTGCCCCCGCAGATGCAAGGCGCGGCAATCGCCGACGGTCCGATCCCGTTTGTCTTCGGTGCCAAAGCGGAGAAGGTCAAGAAGCGCTATTGGCTCAAGGACATCACGCCACCGGAGAAGGCCAAGGACGAGATCTGGCTGATGGCCCGGCCGCGCTGGCAGCAAGATGCCGCCAACTTTCAGGAAGTTTGGGTCATCCTGGCCGTAAACGACTTCCTGCCGCATGCCGTGCAGGTCTTTCTGCCCGGCGGCCAGCAATGGAAGGTGTACCAGTTCAAAAACATGAAGCTGAACAGCGCGTGGGAGAAGTTCAAGGGGGAATTCGCCGAACCGAGCACGCCGCGCGGCTGGAAGCTGGTCGTCGAGAAGCCCGATGAAAAGCCGCAAGACGGCAAGGTGCCGGCGGCCAACCAGGCGCGCAAAGTGTTATCCCCGTTCAAACAGAAGTAACCGGCAAGCCCGGCGCCCAACGTTCCGTCCGACAGGGCGGCGAGCGCCCGCCTCTTTTCTCCGCGGCCCGCGCCCCCTATCATTCCGCCGGCCCTTTCCCCGAGCCGCTGGGCCGCGCTATAATCGGTTGTTGTAAAGAACAACACCGTATCAAGTTAGGCTTGGATAGCTCGCGCCGCCACGAGGTGCCTGATGGCGCCAAAGTTCCGTTCCGCCGTTACGCACGCGCTGCGATGGACTGCCGCGAAGCGGCTTTTCGTCGTGGCCTCGATCGCGCTAGCCGTTCTCGGGCAGCCGCTGCTGGCGAGCGCGGCCGCTGACGCCGAAAAACCCCTCGCGCCCAAGCCGCAGGAAACCGGGCGGCTGATCCACGTCCCCCTGCCGATCACGGGCGACGTCGATCTCCAGGTCAAATCGGCCGTCCAGCGCGCCTTGTCGGACATGAAGGGGGCTGCCCGGCCGATCTTGATTTTCGAGATCGCCCCACCCCGCAACCAGCAGTTCGGGCAGGGAAACGACTTCGGCCGCGCCTGGGCGCTGGCCAACTACATCTCGGGCCCCGACTTGAGCGGCGTCCGCACGATTGCCTTTGTTCCCCACACGATCAAGGGGCACGCCATGCTGGTGGTGATGGCCTGCCAGGAGATTGTGATGGCGCCGGACGCGCAGATCGGCGATGCCGGAGTGGACGAGCCGGCGGAACAGCCCATCGGGCCCGCGCTGCGGAACAACTATCACGAGATCGCCGACCGCAAGAAGAGTGTCCCGGCCGCAATCGCCTTGAAGATGCTCGACCGGCAGTTGGAGTTGCTCAAGGTCGAGACCGACGTCAGCCGGGAGTTCGTGCTCCGCGGAGATCTGGATGATCTGCGGAAGAAGCGCAACATCCAATCGGACGAAGTGCTGGTGCCCGCGGGCGAGCTCGCCCATTTCAGTGGCCGGCAGGCGCGCGAGCTGGGGCTGGCTACGTTGCTGGCGGCCGATCACGCGGCGCTGGCCAAGGAGTTGTCGCTGCCGGCCGGCGCGCTAGAGGAGGATCCGTCGCTGGGAGGCGAGTGGCATTCGCTCAAGGTGGTGCTGCGCGGCGTGGTTACGCCCGCGCTGACGTCGCGGCTGGAGCGGATGATCCAGGACCACTTGAACGACTCGGGCGTGAACTTCATTTGCCTGGCGATCGACAGTCCGGGCGGGTCGCTGGAGGACAGCATCAATCTGGCGAACTACCTGGCATCGCTCGATCCGAACCGGCATCGCACGGTGGCCTACATCGAAGAGGAAGCACGCGGCGATGCGGCGGTCATTGCCGCGGCTTGCGATCAGATCGTCATGCACCCGCGCGCCGTGCTGGGCGGTTCGGGCGCCCAAGCGTTCTCAAACCAGGCGGCCCAGGTTGCGCAAGCGCCGCTGCGCGAGATCGCTCGCAGCCGCGGGCGATCGTGGTCGCTGTCGGCCGCGTTGATCGATCCGAATCTCAAAGTCTATCGCTGCAAGCACAACGAGACGGGCGCGACCGAGTACTTCTCGCAGGAGGAGCTCGACTCGCGCGAAGACGCCAACGCTTGGACGCGCGGCGAGGAAGTGACGCAGCCCAACGGACCGCTGCGCCTGACGGGTCGCGAGGCGGAAAAGCTCGGGCTGGCGCGGCACGTCGTGCAGAACTACGACGAATTCCGCCAGCGCTACAACCTGAAAGACGATCTGGCGCTAGTCGAGCCGGGCTGGGCGCACTTCCTGATCGACGCGCTGGCGGCGCCGGGCGTCGCCTGGGTCTTGTTGTTCATCGGCTTCGCCGCGCTGTACGCCGAGCTGCAGGCGCCGGGCGTCGGCGTGGGCGCGTTCATTTCCGGCGTCTGCTTCCTGTTGTTCTTCTGGAGCCGGCAGCTCGACGGCACGGCCGGCTGGTTGGAAGTGCTGTTGTTCCTGGCCGGCGTCGGCTGCATCCTGCTGGAAATCTTCGTCGTGCCGGGAGCAACGATCTTCGGCTTGGGGGGCGGGCTGCTGGTGCTGGCCTCGCTGATCCTCGCCAGCCAGACGTTCATCCTGCCGCACAACGACTATCAGTTGGGCAAACTTCGAGATTCGTTGCTGGGGCTGCTGGCCACCGGCGTGGCCATGGTGGTGGCGGTTATGGTCATGCGGCGCTACCTGCCGCGCACGCCGCTGTTCAGCCACATGATGCTCGAGCCGCCTTCGGACGAAGAACTGGAACGGCTCGACCAGCGCGAGGCGCTCGTCGACTTCCACCACTTGCTGGGGCATGAAGGGCTGGCCATGACCGCATTGGCCCCTTCCGGCAAAGCCCGCTTCGGCGGCGAGCTGGTCGACGTCATGGCCGACGGCGAGCTGATCGACCGCGGCGCCCGCGTGACCGTGGTCGAAGTGCGGGGAAATCGGGTGCTGGTGCGCAGCGCGGGCGAGAGCTTGGATCACCCTGTATAATGGGGTGCTGAGCCGTTTGCCCGCCGGATTCGCTTCCCGATTCTCGAAGGCCCCATGGACGCCCCCCTAGTCTGGTCGATCGTGCTGATGCTGCTGGGCTTGGCGCTAGTCATGCTCGAGGTGTTCATTCCCAGCGGCGGCATCCTCGGCTTCCTGTCGATCGCCTCGCTGATTGCCGCCATCTGGATGGCGTTCTACCACGGCGGCCAGCGTGTGGGCTTCGCGTTCGTGGTCGTGGCGGCGCTCGGCGTGCCGGGAGTGCTGATCCTGGCGTTCAAATGGTGGCCGCATACGCCCATGGGCAAACGCCTGCTGCTGGACCTGCCCAAGAGCGAAGAGGTGCTGCCCGACAGCCCTTTGCGCCGCACGCTGCGGAGCTTCGTGGGCAAGGCCGGCGTCGCCAAGAGCCTGATGCTTCCCAGCGGCGCCATCCAGGTCGAGGGCATGACGATCGACGCCTTGAGCGAGGGCATGCCCATCGAAGCCGGTCAGCGCGTCCGCGTGGTCGCCGTGCGGGGGAACCGCGTGGTCGTGCGGCCCGCCGACGCCGACGATCCCGAGCCGGCCAAGGGGGACGACGTGCTCTCGCGGCCGATCGAATCCATCGGGCTCGACCCCTTCGACGACCCCTTGGCTTGACTTTGACGCACCGCTAACGGATATAGGGGTAGGAAAACAAGGCGCTGGAGGCGCGGTAAGCGGCCTCGCGCGCGACCACGGCAGAACAACCATGAAGACTCCCGCAGTGCTCCTGGCCGATCAGCAAGTGCAGCAGTTGATCTGGATCGTGCTGATCTTCGTGTTCCTGATCGCGGGGCTGGTGCTGTTCGCCATCTTCGCGCGGTTCTTCCGCTTGTGGATCCAGTCCGTCACGACCGGCGCGCGGATCGGCATCTTCGACCTGCTGGGCATGACCTTCCGCAAGGTGAACCCCACGGTGATCGTTCGCAGCAAAATCATGGCCGTGCAGGCAGGCCTGACCGACGAGATGGGTATCACCAGCAAGAGCCTGGAAGCGCATTACCTGGCCGGCGGGAACGTGCCGCTGGTGATTCGCGCGATCATCGCCGCCCGCAAGGCCAAGACCATCCCGCTCGACTTCAAGCTGGCCACGGCCATCGACCTGGCCGGCCGCAACGTGCTCGAAGCCGTGCAGACCAGCGTCTATCCCAAGGTGATCGACTGCCCCGGACGCAGCTCGGGGCGCGAGTCGCTGGAAGCGGTCGCCAAGAACGGCATCCAGCTCAAGGTCAAAGCGCGCGTGACCGTGCGCGCCAACTTGAATCAGTTGATCGGCGGCGCCACCGAGGAGACGATTATCGCCCGCGTCGGCGAGGGCATCGTCAGCGCCATCGGCTCCTCCGACTCGCACCTGGACGTGCTCGAAAATCCCGACCGGATTTCCAAGGCGGTGCTGGCACGGCGGCTCGATTCGCAGACCGCCTTCGAGATCGTGTCGATCGACATCGCCGACATCGACGTGGGAGACAACGTTGGCGCCCGCTTGCAGGCCGACCAGGCGGAAGCCGACACGCGCGTCGCGCGCGCCAACGCCGAGGGTCGCCGCGCGATGGCCGTCGCGCAAGAGCAGGAAATGGTGGCCCAGATCGAGGAGAGCCGAGCCAAGGTGGTCGAGGCCGAGGCCGAAGTGCCGCGCGCCATGGCCGAGGCGTTTCACGACGGCCGGCTCGGGATCATGGACTACTACAAAATGCGCAACGTGCAGGCCGACACCGACATGCGCAAGACGATCGCCGGCGCCCCGCTCTCGAAGTAACCAGAATGGTCCTGTTTGCCGATATCGAAGTCTGGGCCAAGCTGGCCGTGCCGCTGTTGATTCTGGCCAGCTGGGTCTTCCGTACGCTGTACGGTGATAAAAAGAAGCCCGAGCCGCAGCGCCGTGCGGAGCGCCGCCCCGTGGCCCCCGTGCGGCCGGCGAAGCCGCGGAACGCGGCCGATCCCAAGCTCAACCAGGAGATCGAAGAGTTCCTGCGGCGCGCCGCGCAGCGCCGCGGCGCCCAGACGCGTCGGCCGACGCCCGCGCCACCGCCGCAGGAATCGGAGCTGCGCTTGGAGGTGATCCCCGACCCGGAACCGGCGCGCCTCGCTCCGCTGGGCGCCGGCGTGGCAGAGCACGTGCAAAAGCACATGGCCACCGAGGAATTCGGCGTGCGCGCCGCGCATCTGGCCGACGACGTCGTCCGCTCCGAGCAGCAACTCGAGCAGCACGTGCTCAAGACGCTCACCCACCAGGTCGGCCGGCTGGCCGACACATCCGCGGAGGCCGAAGACAAATCGGCCGCGGCTGCGGCTGAGAGCAAGAAACAGGAATTCGGGGCCGACGACTTGCGCAGCCTAGTCACCAACCCGGCCAGCTTGCGGCAGGCGATCGTGCTGCGCGAGATCTTCGACCGGCCCGAGCATCGTTGGTAGTTCTGCCGGCGTCCAACGTGTTTCAACCCGTTCATCAAGGAGCGCTCGAGCATGGCCGTGCCCAACATTGCCCCCGGCGTGACGCGCATCGGTTGGATCGGCACCGGCGTCATGGGCACGAGCATGTGCGACCACCTGATCGACAAAGGCTTTAAGGCCACGGTCTACAACCGCACCAAGGAAAAGACGAAGCCGCTGGTGGAAAAAGGCGCGACGTGGGCCGACAACCCGCGCGCCGTGGCCGAGGCCTCCGACGTGGTGTTTGCGATCGTCGGCTATCCGTCCGACGTGCGCGAGGTGATGCTCGGCCAGTCGGGCGCACTGGCCGGCTCGAAACGCGGCAACGTTCTGGTCGACATGACGACGAGCGAGCCGTCGCTGGCGGTCGAGATCGCCAAAGCGGCCGAAGCGCGCGGCGTGCACAGCGTCGACGCGCCCGTCTCAGGTGGCGACGTCGGCGCCAAGGAAGCGCGGCTGTCGATCATGATCGGCGGCGACAAGCAGGTGGTCGATGCGCTCGCGCCTTGCTGGCAGGCGATGGGCAAGACCATCGTACATCAAGGGGGCGCGGGCGCCGGCCAACACGCCAAGATGGTCAACCAGGTACTCATCGCCTCCAACATGGTCGGCGTCTGCGAGGCGCTGCTCTACGGCTACCGCGCGGGATTGGACCTGCCGACCGTGATGGAATCGGTCGCCTCCGGCGCCGCGGGCAGTTGGTCGCTCTCGAATCTCGGCCCGCGCATCATCGCCGGCAACTTCGCCCCCGGCTTCTTCGTCGAGCACTTCATCAAGGACATGGGCATCGCGCTGGCCGAGTCGAAGCGGATGGGCCTGGCCATGCCGGGACTGGCGCTGGCCAACCAGCTCTACGTGGCCTTGGCGTCCCAAGGCCACGCACGCAGCGGCACGCACGCGCTGGAGCTGGCGCTGGCCAGCATGTCCGGCATCGATTGGAAGAACCGCTGACGCCGAGGCCGGCGTACTCCTCTCTCACTGTGCCTCACCGCAGCGGGTCGATCAGCGCGCGGGGGATCAGCCGCTTGGCCGAAGAGGTCTTCATGGCCGGCGCGGGCGGCTTGGGCATCGTCGCCTCTTGGATTTCCATCGGCAGCGGCTCGAGCGGCGCTTCGACCGACGCGTCTGGGGGCGGCGCCGCCTCCTGGGCCGTTTCGCCACAACGCGACGCGCAATCGCAGCACACCGTCTCCACCACCCACTTCCACGACGGCACCTTCTTGACCACCTCTTTCTTGATCAGCTTGTTACGCGTGCGGACGTCGGCGCAGGTCGGCTGCCAGACCTCTTTGCAGCGGCAGCCGTGCGGCGCGGTGCAATCGTGGTGGCACTCCTTGCCGCACTTGCAGCTCGGGCCGGGGACGCAAAAGTCCTCGCACTCACAGCAATAGACGGTCTCTTTGACCTCTTTCTCGATGCAGACCAGGCGGCAGACCTTCCTCAGGTTGCAACCGCAGCCGCAATGGTCGCAGCATTCCTGGGCCAGCGCCGAGCTCGATGCACAGACGAGCCAGGCGGCAGTCAACAACAGCGTCGATTTCATGACTGTCTTCTTATGTTGAAGGACTGAGTTTTTTATTTTCCAAACGGATATCGCGTCTTGCTACAACCCGTTTCAAACCGTTGTAGTTGGCCTCTGTGAGGCCGGCCGCTCGCCTATGCTGCCGGGGTCATAGACCCCTACAGTTTTGAAACTGCTTAACTGCTTCTAGAAGTCGAAGGCCACGCGGGTGCCGAGGCTGTGCACGTCGCCACTGCTGGTGCCAGCCGGGTAGTCGCGGTGCGTCCAGTCGTAGTTCCACTGCACCTTCAAGTTCGGGTTGAGGAACCAGTTGAGGCCCAGCGTCACGGCCTGTAACTGTCCGCCCTGGACGCCCGAGTCGTTCAGGTCGGCCCATTGGCCGCGCACGCCCACCTGCCACGCGCCCCAGCCGGCGCAGGTGCCGTTGGGGGTGCGGACCAGGAAGAAGTTCTCGTGCGGCACCACGCGGTCGAACGTGGCGATCTTGCGGTTGTAGGCCCGGTGCTCGCCCGTCAGGAAGTAGAGCACTTCGACGTAGCCCGACTGAAAGTAGGTCGTGCCCAGCGGCGTGCCGGCCGCCGGCTGCGTGATGCCGCCCAGCGACACGGCGTCATCCACCCACACGCCGAAGTACTCGGCCTGCAAGCTCCACGGTCCGGCCACGCCCGCCAACTCCAGGCCGATCTGCTCGGTCGTGTCGCCGATAAAGTTCAGCGTGCTGGCGAACACGGGGTTGAGCGGACCCGGCGGGCCGCTGCGGATGTCGCCGCGAGTGCGGAAGCGCGCCTGGTTCTCATCCAGGTCGGCGTACTTGCCGGCGATGCCCAGGTGCAGCAGATAGCGGCCGTTGGTGGGTTCGTCGTAATACGGCAGCCACGTCAGGCGGCCGGCCGTCTCGTATTCGCCGTCGCCGACGCCCCAGCCGTAGACGTTCTGGCCAAACTTGTATTCGCCGATGGCCCAGGTCACGTGCTCGTCGTAGGCCGTGTTATACGCGGAGATGCCCGGCGTGAAGCCGTTGTTGAACGGGCCTTCCCACAAATCCTGCCCGAACGAGCGCTCCATGAAGTTCAGCCAGCGGCTGCTCGTGAGATGCTCGAAGCCGAACGGGTCTTTCTGGTTGCCCACCTTCACGTTGCCGATCACCGGCAACTGCGTGGCCGCGACCCACAGGTCGGTCGGCACCGGCACGTTGGCCGGGTTGGACTGCGGCGGCAACGACGAAGGCGGCAGGCGCGGGTCGGTCCCGAGCGGGTCGAGGTTCACCGTGTTGGCGAAGTCGTACTCGCAGGCGAACTCGATCACCTCGTACATCGTGCCGTCGATGCGCAAGCGGGCGCGACGGAAGTTCACCGCGTCGCGCAGGATGCCGATGCCGCCCGTGCCGGTCTGCACCGCATCGTCGCCGCTGTACCACGAGCCGTCGATCTGCGTGCGACCGCCGATGTGGATACGAAAGTCCTTGTTCTTGGTCTGGAGCTCGACGCCGTTATTCCACTTGGCCGACATCGACAGGTCGGAGCCGACGACGTAGCCGTCTGCGTCCTTCTTGTCGCCGTCTTTCTTGTCGGGCGCGAATGCGGCGTCCGTGGCCGGCAGGCGGCTGATCGGTCCGGCGGCGCCTTGCATCTGCTGGCGAAAGCCGCGCAGCTCCGCTTCCTGCTGCTCGAGCCGGCGTTCCAGCGCTTCGAGCCGCTGGGCGGCGTCCTGTTGAGGATATTGTTGGGCGCGAGCCGCAGCCGGCAGTGCCGTTACGATCAGCGCGACCAGCACATACGCTAAATTGACGCGCACGGGCGTTGCTCCTTCCCTGAAGCGGCGGCGTTGAGCCGCGAAATCCTTGTCCGGCCAGCCGCGGTTGCCCCGCGCCGCCTGGTCCGGATTCTCCGGGGAGCGTCTTCCTTCCATTAGGGACGCTCCGTTTGTAGGGAGCGAACGCTTGTCACGCTCGCTACCATCCAGAGCAAGCATCGGAACGGATTTCAAAGATTCTTTCAAAATTGAGCGCAGGTCGGCAGCACCGCTTGAACCAGCACCACGCGCGCGGCTGGACCTCGTCGCTACAACCTGAAGCGAAATCTAATAAGGTTTGCCGGCCGTGCGGGCGACAAAGGCGCTCGCCGGGCGCCTAATCGCGGCGGCCGGGCAACGCGCTCGATGCGCACCCGATTGCGATACGTGCCCGCGCTGTGTCCGACGCTGTCGAATCCGCGGCCGACCGAGGTCGAGGCCAGCGTGAGGAAAATGGAGACGTCCGACGCGGGCGAGGCGCCCTGCCGCCAGAACTCGATCGCGCCGGCCGGCAACCCCCAGCCCGCGGTGGGCGAAAGCTGCGTGCTCGTCTGCGCGGCCCAGTCTTCGAACACGACAGTTCCCAGCCGCTGGCCACCGTCGAAAAGCGTGATGCCCAGCGCGTCTTGTCGCGACATGGGCCCGCGCGCGAGCTCGTGAAACGGACCTTTCTCGCCACTGGTGGCCTGGACCACGTGGAATACTTCGTCCGCGTCCAAGTACGCGCACCGCGCGGGTTTGCCGATCGGATACTGAAACGGCTCCGCCGAGATGCGCTGGCCCGGGCAGGGGGAGAACTCGAGCTCCAGCGCGCGGTGCCCCATCACGCTCAAATCGGTGAAGTAGTTGAGATGCGAATAGACCGGCTCGTCGAGATGTGTGAGCGCTTCGAGCTCAATCGGCCTATCGGCTTCGGACACCGCGACGCGCAGCGAGCTGACCAGATCGCTCTGGTAGTAGTACGTCACTGCATCCGGCTCGACGCGCATGCCGCGCATCTTTCGAGCCGGGCCGACGCGGTCGCGTGTCGGGGCCAGCAGCGTCCAGCCGCGGTCGGGCGAGCGGCTGATGAACGTCAGCAGGGGCTCGATGCCCAGCGTAACGTCGCCGAGCGCGAGTTCGACGTGCGCGCTGCCGGGCCAAACCTGCACCGGCATTCGCGGCCGCAGTCCGACGGATGGAAACTCGCCAGGCAGCTTGGGAGCCGCAACGTCGAGCGGCCGCGTCTCGGCCGGAGGCGCTCGTTGTGCCACGGCCCACACGATGCCCAGGCCAAGCATGGCCAACGCGCCAAGCGGCACGCGTGCGTCGCTCCACGTTTCGCGCCGGTAGGTCGCGCGCGCAAGGAATGCCAATCCTGCGCCCAAGACAATCGCCACGGTGGCCAGCAACCATCCGCTTCGTGGAAACGTGACGGCAAACGCCACGCCGCAGCCAAGCCAGGCAGCCGGCAGCACGGACAGCGTTCCCCGAGCGCGCTGATCCCACCCGCGCCAGATTGCGATCAAACCGCTAGCCGCCACGGCCATCATCGCCAGCGGCACGACCGTATTCGACCAGAAGCGCCAATGCTCAATGGGGAACCCTCGAGGCATCAGCCACCACATCGCGGCCGCAGCCGCCAGGTGGGCGGCGAAGATCGCTGCGGCGATACGGCGGCCGCCGGCAGACCAAGAATTTGCCACGACGAAGCGCCTCCCGCTGGGTGAACGTTGGCAGTCGTTCGAACCTCACCGATCAAAATAGCCGCAACCACCGCAGTGCAGCAAATGTTTCGCTTGCTGATGGTCCAGCGCGGCAAACCTTGCCGCTGGTTCCGTTCAAAGCGTGTGCTGACAGCAGTTTATCGCAAAGCATGCTGCCGTGGCCGCCGCCGACTATCGACATCGCCCAGCCAAACATCTACACTCGGAAGGTCCTTTACGGTTCGTCGCAAAGGGCCCTCGGCATGGCTGCCGCCTTTCGCTGGCAATCATTTCGACAGCCTGGTTCGACGGACCCCACCATGTCCCTGGGGCTGCACATCGATGGTCGATCCCGATCGACTGTTGGCCGCGTACGAAACGGCCCGCTGCGACCTGCTGGCTGAAACTGAAGATTCCGGACGGTGGGTCGGCCGGCTTTCCAACTCTCCACTCTCTACGGCCCTGGCTTTGAGCGCGCTGGCGCTCGTTGAACGGCGGCCGAACCCATCGGCAAACGGCGCCCCGGATGCGACGCCCTCGGCCGGTCTTTGCCAAACGATCGTCGGCGGGCTGCGCTGGCTGTGCCAGCAACAGAACGACGATGGCGGCTGGGGCGACGTCGAACGAGGCGCGTCGAACATCGCAACCACGATGGCGGTGCGGGCCGCGTTTCAATTGACAGGATTACCGGCCGCGGAGGACGACCTGCTCGAGCGCGCCGATCAATACATTGCCGATCACGGCGGCGCGGCCGGAGTGCTCAAGCACTTCGACGCGGACAACATCCTCGCGATCGGCATTCTGACCCACTGTGCGCTGGCCGGCTTGATCCCCTGGAGCAAGGTGCCGCACGTGCGCTTCGAGCTGGGGAGCCTGCTCGCCAAGCCCGAACGGTCGAAGCCGGGCGTGTCGGGAGAGGCGCTGGGCGCGCTTGCCGCGCTGGCGGCCGTGCGACACCATCACGCCAGGCCTTGGAACCCGATCGCTCGCGGTTTGCGACAACTGGCCATCCAGCGCACGTTAGCCGTGCTGGACGTGCAGCGGCCAGCCGGCGGCGGGTTTTTGGCGTCCGTCCCGTTGACCAGTTGCGTGATGATGAGCCTGATCGGCAGCGGCCGCGCGGACCATCCGGCCGTGCGCGCCGGCGCGGAATTCCTGCTGCGCGCCGCGCGCACGGAGGGAAGTTGGCCGGCAGCGCCCGAACGCGCGGTGTGGAACACGGCCCTGAGCCTCGCGGCGCTGACCGCGGCGGGCGAGAACGTCGTCGACTCCGGCGCACTAGCCTGGCTGCTTGCGCGCCAGCACCGTGGCCACGGTCCCGCGGGCGAGCGCTCCGCCGGGGGCTGGGCAGCGAGCGATCTGGCCGACGCCGCGCCCGACGCGGACACCACCGCGGGGGTGCTGTTAAGCCTGGCCGGCATGCTGCGGTTAGTACCGCAGGGTCGCTCGGCCGAGTTGCGGCAGGCGGCCGTGGCGGGCGTCAAATGGCTGCTCGATTCGCAAAACAATGACGGTAGCTGGGGTATGTTTTCCTGCGGGCAACAAGCGAGCGCACTCAACGCCGGCGGCGCCGATCTGACGGCCCACGCGCTGCGCGCCCTGGCCGCTTGGCGCGGCGTCGTCGTGCGCGGCGCCGGACTGGCCAGCGACGTGGCGGCCGGGCTCGACGAGCGGATCGCCGCCGCGCTCGAGCGCGGGTTGCGCTACTTATTCGCCGGCCAGCAAGCCGACGGCGGATGGCTCCCCTCCTGTCATGGGAATCCGTATCGCGGCCCGCAAGCCAGCGCCGTTTATCCCACGGTGAAGGTGCTTCTGGCGCTCGGCGACCTGGGGCGTCTGGATTCGGCCGGGGCCGTGCGCGGCCTGGAATATCTGGCCCAATCCCAGAATCGCGACGGCGGCTGGGGCGGGCGCCCCGCGAGCGAAGAGCTCGAATCGCTTCAGGCGCGGTCGAGTGTCGAGGAAACCGCTTTGGCGGCCGAAGCCTTGCTCATCTGCGGCCGGGAAGAACACCACCAGCGCGCGGAGCGGGCGATCGCCTGGCTGATCGAAGCCGTCCAAGCCAACCGCCACGAGGAGCCGTTCCCGCTGGGTTCTTACTTCGCGCGGCTCTGGTATTATGAGACACTGTACCCGATGATCTACACCGTCGCCGCGCTTGGCCAGGCAGCGCGGCGGG
>JADMIO011054770.1_pt1 | contig 40882 bp, 41 predicted proteins | sample 8958161 | NCBI WGS metagenome assembly JADMIO01 (sample SAMN16585339, study PRJNA669376) | soil metagenome | isolation source: Crop rotation soil | place: USA: Cullars Rotation, Alabama | collected 2011
GCGACAACTTGTCCACGTGGAATTCTAAGCTTAGGATCCCAATGTGCTGGAAAGTTCGCGATCGCGTTTGCGATAAAGCCAGAAAGCGATTCCGGCGCCTGCGATCAGCGCGCCGATTGCCAGCGCGGGTACGATCAAAGTAGTTTCTTTTTCGTGCGGAACGACCAGAAAATTCTGGGCGAACACTGGGAAGCCGGCGCCGAACGCGAGAACTGCGAGAATAATCAGCGGGATAATCATCACGGCCGGCGACTCCTTGCCGGTCCGGGCCACATCCGATCGCGGGTTTCCAAAAAATACGACAACGATTGCCCGCGAAACGTAGAATGCGGTCAAGAAAGCGGTCGTTAGGGCAATCACAAAAATCGCAGCGTTGTTTTGATAGGCGAGCGCCAGAATTGCGTCTTTGCTGAAAAATCCACTGAACGGCGGACAACCAATCAGTGCGAGCGCGCCCACGAAAAATGTCGCGAAAGTTGCCTTCAGGGTTCGAGCGAGGCCGCCCATTTTCCAAATGCTTCGCTCATGATGAAGGCTGACGATGATTGCGCCAGCGGCGAGGAACAGAAGCGCTTTGAAAAACGCGTGAGTGAAAAGATGAAACATCGCCGCCTCATTCGAGGTCAGTCCCACGGCCATCACCATGTAACCGAGCTGCGAGATTGTGGAATAGGCGAGGATCTTTTTGATATCGGATTGCTGCGTCGCCATCAGGGCGCCCAGCAACGCGGTGATGGTTCCGATCCACGCGATAACGAGGAGCGCGGTTGGGGACGCGTGAATTAAGAACGAGACGCGCACCAGAAGATAAACGCCGGCGGCCACCATCGTTGCCGCGTGGATCAATGCCGAAACCGGAGTGGGACCTTCCATCGCGTCCGGCAACCAGACGTGCAGCGGAAACTGCGCAGACTTGCCGACCGCGCCGCAAAAGATCAAAAGCGCGGCCACGGTAAGATAATTCGGATTACTGGTGATCTTGGAGAGGTGCGCCACGATGTCGTCGAAAACAACCGAGCCGCTGGCGATCCAGATCATCAAGATGCCAATCATGAATCCGAAATCGCCAAGCCGCGTAGTGATGAATGCCTTTTTTCCCGCTTCGGCCGCGGCATCACGTTCGAACCAATGACCGATCAGCAGATACGAAGTGAAGCCGACCAGCTCCCAGAAAATGAAAAGCATTACGAAATTATTCGCGAGGACGATGCCGAGCATCGCGAACATAAACAGCGACAAGGCCGCGAAGTAACGCGATTTGCCGGCGTCATCACGCATATAGCCTAACGAATAGATGTGGATCAGCGATCCGACTCCGGACACGATCAAAAGCATGAGCCGGCTGAGATCATCGAGAACAAATCCGATCGGAATCTGAAGCGTCCCGCGAATATCCAGCCAGGTGAAGTCGGGAGTCGAAATGTCGAGTCTCGTAAACACCAGGCAGCTGCAGATAAAACTTCCGACGACTGCGAGGATTGAAATTGCCGCGCTCAATGTCTTCCATCGGCGCGTAAACAGCGTGATGAGTACGGCCGAGGCCAGGGGCAGAAGTAAAATCAGCCACGGAAGCGAGCTGTTGGTGGTGAAGTAGTTCAAAACTTTAGGGCAGCGATGTCTTCGACGTGAGTCGTTTGTCGCAAACGGAACAGCGCGACCACAATGGCCAGACCAACGGCAACTTCCGCCGCTGCGACAGTGATGATGAAGAAAACAAAAACCTGCGCGTTGTAATTCGGCGCGCCCGCGGCATCGACATGAAAACGCGAGAACGCGACGAACGAAAGGTTTGCCGCGTTCAGCATCAGCTCGAGCGACATCAAAATGATGATGATGTTCCGGCGGACCATGACTCCGGCAAATCCGATGGTAAACAGGATGCCGCTGACGATGAGATATTGTTCGAGCGTGATCATGCTAGCGGCTTTCGCGACGGCTGAGAATGATCACGCCTACGGTCGCGACCAGAATGACAATCCCGATGATCTGAAACGGCAGGTTGTAGTTGGTGAAAAGCGACCAGCCGATTCGGTGGACGTCGTCCGATGGCGACTTTGGCAGAGGAGGAAACGCCCGTTTGGCTGCCGGGAACTTCTCCACCACTGAGAAAATCTGAATCACGAAGGCCAACGCGACCGCGATGCCGCCGGCCGATGCGACCCAATTTATCTTTCGCAATTTTTCGGCGCGAAGGTCGAGCAGCATGATGATGAATAGAAACAAAACCATGATTGCGCCGGCATAGACCAGAACCTGAATGACGCCGATGAAATAGGCGTCGAGCAGCAGAAACAGAGCGGCCAGCCCAAGAAACGAAACCACCAGACTGAGCGCGCTGGCGACGGGATTGCGATTAACGACTACCGCTGCGCCGAAAATCAACATCAGGAGCGCGAAGATCCAGAAAAGAAAGGGGGAAATCATTTCTTCGCATTCCATTTCAGCACCACGCCGTGCATGACGCCGCCGATCTCAAGAAGTTTGTCTTTGTGATGCACCATGTCTTCGCGAGTGAACCCGGTGATGGCGTAGTCTTTTCTCAGATAGATCGCCTGTTCCGGACAAACTTCTTCACACATCCCGCAGTAAATGCAGCGGATCATGTCGATGTCGAACGCGTCCGGATATTTTTCGACCTTGGCGAAGCGATCGGTCGACGAAATTTCGCCGGGGGCGATTTTGATCGCGCGCGGGGGACAAATGAACTCGCACAACTGGCAGGCAACACAGCGCACCCGGCCATCAGTATCGCGAACGAGCGCAGGCGCGCCGCGATAATGATCCGGCAGGTTTGGGTCCCATTTTTCTTCGGGATATTCCATCGTCACCTTGGTTTGGCCGAAGATCATGTTCTTGAAATGTTTGAGCGTGATCACGAGCCCGGCAACGATGGCGGGCAAATACAATCGTTCGCGCCAGTTCAAATTTGGTCGTGGAACCGTGATCGCCATTACTGATAATCTTCCGCTTCCTCTTCCTTTTTGTCTGCGTAAAGCTGTGACTCCTCCGCAATTCGGCAGCCGAACCTGTCCAGCATTGTGAACAGCATTCTGACTATTTCCTCTAAGAATGCTTTTCCCTGTATGATCGATTGCTCCCGGCAGCAATTACGGGCAACTAAGAGATCAAGGCACGCAGCGCTCTCTAACGCCGAGCCACGTGCGATTTGAAAGAATCGGGCTCGATCTCTTCTGATTGAGCGGAAGCGGAAGAGGAAGATCATAAATGAAAGTAAAAGAGAATGATCGCGACGAGGAAAATGTTCACCAGCGCGATTTCGAAGAAGAAAAGCCAGCCCAGGCGCATTAATTGGTCCCAACGGAATCGGGGCAAGGTCCAGCGGACCCACATGAACAGAAAAATGAGCGCACAAACTTTGGTAAAGAAAATGGCGATATTGATCAGTCCGAAGATCCAACCGTGTGACCCGTCCGGGACACCTGGAAAATGCCACGCGCCGAGAAACAGGGTCACAATGATCGCTGAGCCGGTAATCATCGCGATGTATTCGCCCAGGAAAAACATTCCGAACTTCATCGAGGCGTATTCAGTATGATAACCGCCGGCGAGTTCCTGTTCTGCTTCGGGCAAGTCGAAGGGCAACCGATTTGTTTCTGCGAGAATCGCAATCAGGAACACAACGAACGAGATCAGCATTGGAATGGCCAGCAACCATTTACCAAGGTTGGTCCAGTCACCGATAAATGGCGCGATCAACCATCCGTTCTCGATTTGATACCGGACGACATTCGTTAGGCGCAAATTTCCCACCAGCATGAAAATGGGAATGACGGCCAGCCCGAGCGAAAGTTCGTAGGAAATCATTTGCGAAGTCGAACGTACGCCGCCGAGAAACGGGTATTTCGAATTCGAGGACCAACCGGCCAGCACAATTCCGTAAACGCCTAACGAAGCGATTGCGAATACAAACAAGATGCCGACGTTGATATCGGCAATCACCATGGGCACGCCGAACAACGTGCTCCCAAATGGGACGACCGAAATTGTGATGATGGCCGGAATCATTGCCAGGCACGGCGCCAGGAAATAGTAAAACCTGTTCACGTGCGCCGGAGTGAACTGTTCCTTCAAAAGAAATTTTCCGGCGTCGGCAAAAGGCTGGGCCAATCCGGCAAAGCCGACGCGGTTCGGTCCTAGCCGGTCTTGCATCAGCGCGCTGACCCGACGTTCAGCGTAAACCGCGTAATTCATCAGGCCGAGGACGAACCCAAGAAGCCCGATTATTTTTGCGATCGAAGTGCCAATGAGAAAGTAATCCATTCGCTCCTATCTCCCCGGCGGACGTTTCTTCTCTGCGCGTTCGATGTCCTTCGCTTTCGGATCCACCGGCGGCCGTGGCGATTCGTTGACGGCCACAACGTGCACACCGAGGTCGCCGATTTTGTTGAAGGTAAGACCATGAAACTCCGGAATTTCAGCGCTCATTTCACGGAACACATCTTCGACCGTGTACAATCCGTTGCCGCCGCCGAGCGCCTGCAGCAGGTCGCGTAGAATTTCCCAATCATCACGCGCATTGCCCGGCGGACGGACCGCGCGATTCAATCGTTGCAGGCGTCCCTTGCCATTGATCATTGAGCCCCGTTTCTCGGCGAATCCGGATGCCGGCAACACGACGGTCGCGTTTTCGGTGCCCGCATTCGACAAGATGTCCATCGCAACGAACGTCGGCAGGGTCCTCAGTTGATCGACCGAAATTCCAATTTTCGTCGGATTTTCACCGAGCACGAGCAAGGCGCGAATGTTTCCCGCGTTCACATTTCCAACGATGGTTTGGAGAGTTGCGCCCGGTTCTGAATTCAAACCCAGGACCAATCGCGCCCCAACCCGGTTCGGATTGCGGTATTCACTGAGCAAAATATCGTCGCCTTCTCCACGTCGCGGTACGATGTCGATGTAATCAACGCCTAGGAGGTTCGCGATTTTCCGGGTCAGCCAAAGCTCTTCGTTTGTCATTCGCCCGGAAGCGATGATTGCGATGTTATTGCCAAGAAATTGCCGCAACTGAAGTGCTGCCTGGGCGGTTGCAGTTTTCCAGTCCGTCGTGGCAAGCGACTGTCCGCTGCGAAGTTGCGGTTCCAGTAAACGGTTTTCGGCTTCGAGATATTTAAAGTTGAGACGGCCGTAGTCGCACATCCACGACGAATTCACGTGATCGTTCTGGCGCGGGGTTTGGCGATAAACGATGTCTTCCCGCGTGCCGATGATGGTGTTGCAACCGGTGGCGCAACTCGTGCAGATGCTTTTGGTTTCTTTCAAAAACCAAACGCGCATTTTGAAGCGAAAATCGCTCGAAGTCAGCGCGCCGACCGGACAAATGTCGACCGTGTTAAGCGAATAATTATTTTCGAGGCGTTTGCCCGGATGCGCGGTCAGAACGGTGTGACTGCCGCGATCGACGAATCCGAGCACGTCGTCGTGAGCGATTTCGTTGCAGAAGCGAATACATCGCGAGCAAAGAATGCAGCGTTCGTCATCAAGGGTGACGCGCGGCCCCAGCTCGACGTTTTTTGGTTTCTTGACCTTGTTTTCGAGAAAACGCGAACCGGCATTGCCGTACTCCACGCTGAATTCCTGCAGCTCGCACTCTCCGGCTTGATCGCAGATCGGACAATCGAGCGGATGATTGATCAGCAAAAATTCCATCACGCTTTTGCGACATTCCTGGGCCAGGGGCGAGTTAGTGCGCACACCCATGCCTTCGGCGACATCCTGGGCGCAACAAATTTGCGGGCGTGGCATCCAATTGATGACCGGCTTGCCATCCGCGCCCAGCTCCGGTTTGCGATCCGGGCCCATCCGCGGCATTCCCATCTCGATCAAGCACATCCGGCAATTTCCGGGAGAACTGAGTTTTGGATGATAACAATAGCGCGGCACATAGACGCCGGCCTGCGCGCAGGCCTCGATCACGCGGGTGCCTTTCTTGAACTGATGCCATACGCCGTCGATCTGGACATTGAACATCTGTGGCGCTGTTGATTCGTTAGGCATGAACTAATTTGGAAGCCGGGAGACCAGGAATTTCAAAGATGCACTTCTTCTTCGTTTGGATACTCTCGGCCAACGCGTTTCACAGTTAGGCGCGGCGTCGATAATCCGATCCGTCAGATCTTTGTTTCCTAATTCCCTTCCTGGTTTCCTGGCTTCCAGATTCATTTTTAAATTACGGAATCGGCGCCGGCTTTTTCCCAGCCGGGATCGCGGGCGAGGGGACTTGTCGGGATTTGTTCGCGGTCGGCCAATTCTTGCGGGGTGTATTCGGGTGGAAGCGGCGGTGGCATTGGTTTCCGCGCCTGGGCGGCGAACTCTTCCGGAAATTTTTCGACGAAACTCTGAGTTGGCCACGCGCAGGCTTCGCCGAACGCGCAAATGGTGCGTCCCGCAATGTTATCGCCGATCGTTTTCAGGGTGCGCGGATCGTCAGTGACGCCGCCGCCTTTCAGCATCCGGTCGGTGATCTTCTTCATCCACAACGAGCCCTCGCGGCACGGCGTGCATTGTCCGCACGATTCGTGGGCATAAAATTCGTTGATGTTGTTGAGCACCCAAACCATGTCTCGCGAATCATCGAGGACGATCACGCCACCGGAACCGGCCATTGATCCCGCAGCGGCCAGGGTGTCGAAATCCATCGGCAACTCGTCGATCGTCATTTCCTGTTCGGTGGTCGATCCGTCCGGCTGCTTTTGTTTGATCTTGAAACGTTCGTCCGCGCGCAAAACCTTGGCCGAACTGCCGCCGGGAATGACTGCCTTCAACGTCCGGCCCCATTTCAATCCTCCGGCCAGATCGTAAATCAGTTGCCCCATCGTTATGGCGCCGACTTCGATTTCGAAATAACCGGGCCGCTGCACATCTCCGCTGACGCAAACGATTCGCGTCCCTGTGTTGTTAGGCCGGCCGAGTTGCGCGTATTTTGCGCCGCCCATGGAGATGATGTGTTTCACCGCGCATAACGTTTCAACGTTGTTCACGATCGTTGGCGACATGTAGAGACCGAGCACAGCAGGAAAATAGGGCGGCTTGATTCTCGGATAGGCTCGCTTGCCTTCGAGCGACTCGATCAATCCGGTTTCTTCACCGCAAATGTAAGCGCCCGCGCCGCGGTGGATGTGGATATCCAGATCGAACTTGGAACCGAGAATGTTTTTGCCCAGGAACTTCCGCTTCCGCGCTTCCTCAATGGCCTTTTCGAGAATCCGGGCGCCTTCGGGGAACTCGCCCCTTATATATATGTACGCGGTGCGCGCGTTGATGGCGTAGCACGAGATCGCGATGCCCTCGAGGAGCTGATGGGGATCTTCGTGAATGATGTAGCGATCCTTGAACGTGCCCGGCTCCGATTCGTCGGCGTTGCAGATCAGGTAAACCGGCTTTTTCTCGTCCGGCTTGATGAAGCTCCATTTTACTCCGCAAGGAAATCCGGCGCCGCCCCGGCCTCGCAGTCCTGATGTTTTGATTTCATTGACGATGTCGGTGCGCGACATTTTGAGCGCCTTGCGCAGATCTTCGTAGCCGCCGGCTTCGATATAAGTGTCGATGTCGACGTTCCAATCCGGTCGGCCAATATTTTGGAGAACGATCCGCCGTTCCAGCGGATGAGGCGACGCTTGCGGTCTAAGGACCGACATTTGATTGAGAAGCCGGTCAGAGGCGGAGGCTGGGTCCACGTTTTCGAAGAGTTGGTCGTTGACCATGCAGACCGGCGCGGTGCCGCAACTGGCGAGGCACTCTACGAACTCGACGCTGTAGTTTTCGTCCGCACTCACCAAAAACGGCTCGTGTCCCGCGGCCGCCGGCTGGCCGTTCTTGCCGGCGCCAAGTGAACCGCGGTGAATGCCGGTCGCCGCGCAGATATTTTCCATGACCTGATAACTGCCGGCCATTGCGCAGCTGAGTGTTCGGCAAACGCGAATATGGGTTTTGCCGGCACGTTTTTCGCGCAGCATCGGATAAAAAGTCACCAGCTCGAGAATGTTGATTGGCTGCAATCCGAGCCTGGCCGCGATCCAGCTGACCGCTTCTTCGCTGATGAACCCAAAATGTTCCTGCCAAAGATGCAGCAATGGAAGCGAAGCGCTGCGTTTCTGGTCGCGCGGGTAATGCGCGATCGCCTCGTCCATTTTTCGCTCTAACTCAGCCGGAACGTGTGAGTCCACTCGCGAAAAATCAATTGGTTAACGTGCTTTCTTTCTCTACGACCTTGTCGTCCTTAAAAACGATGGTGACCGTATCTTTGCCCTGGCGATAAACGTAAGTCGTCTTTTTCAAAATCAGGAAATCCTTGTTATCGAGCTCGCTTGGAGGTCCGAGAATCGATTCGACCTGCTTCTTCGACATCCCTTCGCCAACTTCATCGACGTTCGCCTTGGTAATTCTTCTACCGGCGCAAGAGAGCGAGACGAAGATTGAGAGGACGAGGAGGACTCGGAAAATGTTCTGCCAAATCGATCTCTGATTCGTCATTTGAAATTCGGGCTTAGTCATTTTCATCTGTCGCATTCGCCCATTACAAAGTCCAGACTTCCGAGGACGGCGGTGACGTCGGCCACCATGCAACCCGGCAGCAGTTCCGGAAGAATGCTGAGATTCACAAATGACGGGGAGCGGATCTTCAAACGATAAGGCACGCCGCCGCCGCGACTGTTGATGTAAAAGCCAAGCTCGCCTTTCGGATTTTCCGCCCCGAAATAAATTTCGCCGGGTGGCGCATCCAATCCCTCCGTCACCACGATGAAGTGATGGATCAGCTCCTCCATCTTCGTCATCACGTGCGATTTTGGCGGCGTCATATTTTTCCAATCAACGACGTTGATCGGCCCGGTTGGAAGTTTTTCGATTACCTGGCGCAAAATTTTCACGCTCTGTCGCATTTCCTCGATCCGCACCAGGTAACGGTCATAACAATCACCGGCGCTGCCGACGACAACGTCGAAATCGTATTGCTCGTAATCGAGGTAGGGATGTTTGCGGCGCAAATCATGTTCGACGCCGCTGCCCCGCAAGTTCGGTCCCGAAATCGCGTAGGCAATCGCGCGGTCTTTGCTGATCACGCCAATGTCTTTGGTGCGATCGACAAAAATTTTGTTTCGGGTCAGGAGCTTGTCCATTTCGTCGAGGGCGGCGCCGAATTGGTCCAGGAAATCACGCAGCATCGGAATGAATTTGTCCGGCAGATCGCGAATCTGTCCGCCAACCCGGGTGTAGGAGGTGGTGAAGCGCGCGCCGCTCAGCAGCTCGCTCAAGTCGTAAATTTTTTCGCGTTGAGTGAACGAATAAAGAAAAACTGTCATTGCGCCAAGATCGAGCGCCATCGCACCCAGCCCCATCAAATGAGAAGAGATGCGCGAGAGTTCGCAGCAGATCACACGAATCGCCTTGCCGCGCGGTGGAACCTCCCACTTCATTAATTTTTCCACGGCGAGCGCGTAAGCGACATTATTGGCCAGTGGCGCCAGATAATCGAGACGGTCGGTATAAGGCACGAACTGGTTGTATTGCATGTTCTCGGCGATTTTTTCGTCGCCGCGATGCAGGTAACCGATGTCCGGGGTGGCCTTGGTGATGATTTCGCCGTCGAGCTCAAGCACGAGCCGCAACACTCCGTGCGTGGCCGGATGCGACGGCCCCATGTTGAGAATCATTTTCTCGCCCATGTCGGCGTCGCCCTCGCTTGCCGCGCCATAACCGGGCGAAGGCGGGCGCAATTTCGCCTCTTCGGCGGCAACTCGCGTCACCGGATCGGGCGATTGGATTTCACGCACCGTGTTTGCCATAGCTCAATCCATCTACGCTGCCGAGTGGCCCCCAGCGCGCAAGCAATTTCGTGCGCTTACGCTAACGAGCAGATGTCGCAGCTGTTTATCGGTGCGGCGTCGGCGTCGGTTTAGACAATGGTGTGACCGCGTTGGGAGGTAATGACGAGGAGCTCGATTTCTTTCGGGCAGCCTTTTTTCCACCGATCGGTTCCAGATTTACCGAAACGGGGTTCGGATAAAGAGAATCATAAGCACCGGTGCCCGCATCCACTCCCATACCGATTGCGCCACCGAGAAGGATATTGCCGGCCATAGCCGTTCCGCCAGTGCCACCGACATGACTCGTGACGCTTACCGTTTGGCTTACATAACCGGGTTTGCTCACCGTTACGGTGAACGGGTCGTGCCGCCGTAATTCGACAAATGTCGCTGGAGTAATGCCCTTCTCGCCAGTCGAGAGCACAACGTTAGCGCCAGACGGATCGCTTTGGACTTTTAACTTCTCATGCACGCCGCGCGTAATTGTGGCGCATGAATTCAACAGCAACATCGAGCAGAACAGCAGGGAACAGGATTTCATCCGGCGGAGAGTAGCGGGACTAACTAGTCATTCAAGCGAAATAGAGGGCACCTGCAGAAATTTCCGGCTCGCCTGCAAATCAGAACACGGTTACGTAGGCGCATGGCGAAAATCGCGTTGTTATTTGCGGGGCAGGGCGCTCAGGCCGTCGGAATGGGCAAGGATCTGGCGGACCAATTCCCGATTGCCGCCGATGTCTTCCGTCGAGCCGATGAAATTCTCGGCCGTAAATTGAGTGATATCGCCTGGAACGGTCCGATTGAAGAACTCACCAAAACTTCGAATTGTCAGCCGGCCCTGTTCGTCCATGGCCTCGCCTGTTTGGCGGTGTTGCGCGAGCTGGCCGGCGAACTTCCAGTTTGCGGCGCAGCCGGTTTGTCGTTAGGCGAGCTGACCGCGCATGCGGCAGGCGAGACGTTCAGCTTCGAGGACGGCCTGCGTCTCGTCCAAAAGCGCGGCGATTTAATGGATGAGGCGTGCTCGGCAACAGTCGGAGGCATGGCGGCGCTGATCGGGGCCGACGAAAATGCGGCCCGACAACTGGCGGACGATGAAGATGTCGATGTTGCCAATATTAATTCGCCCGGCCAAATCGTGATCTCTGGCGAACTGGCGAAAGTCGAAGCTGCGGTTGCGGTGGCCAAAGAGCACGGAATCCGGCGCGCGACCCTGTTGAACGTGGCGGGCGCGTATCATTCGCGACTGATGGAGAGCGCGTATCAAAAACTGGGCGCGGCTTTGCTTGAAGTCCAGATGGAGCTGCCGCGATTTCCGATAATCAGTAACGTTACCGGCAGCGAAGTGAAGACGTTGCCGGAAATTCGGCAAACGTTGCAGGAACAAGTGACCAGCACGGTTCGCTGGGTGGATTGCATGGAACGCCTCGCGGCTCTCGGGTGCGATTTGTTTGTCGAACTCGGCCCCGGCGGCGTACTCGCCGGTTTGCTTAAACGAACCCGCAAAGACGCCGAGGTCATTTCCGCGAGTGACGCTGCCTCGGTGAAAGCGTGCGCCGACCGACTGCGTCAATGAACGGCCCCGCTGAATTGCCAGTCCGGCTCGGACCCAAAAATTAGGAGCACGACAGCGCGTGTCCCTCCAAGATCGACAATCGATTCGCCACGTTTTACTTTGGAGTCGTGAATCTTTCCGAACGCGTTGATGCAGACATAAAAACGGCCATGCGCGAGAAAAACGCGGCCAAGTTGGGAGTGTTGCGCTTGCTCAAAGCCGCGTTGATGAACGCGACGATCGAAAAATCCGGCGCGCAGGGGCAACTTAGCGACGCCGACGCCGTTCAGGTCATTCGCAAACAGGTCAAGCAGCGTCAGGATTCAATCGAGAGTTTTGAAAAAGGCGGCCGCGCCGAGCTGGCTGCGAAAGAAAAGGACGAAATCTCGATTCTGAATTCCTATCTCCCCCAGGCGATGAGTGCCGACGAAATCGCGAAAATTGTGCGCGAAACAATCGCCGAAGTTGGTGCGACTTCCAAAGCCCAGATGGGCGCGGTCATGAAGGCGGTGCAGGGGAAAATAGCCGGTCGCGCCGACGGGAAAACGCTTAGCGCGGAAGTGCAGAAGCAGCTTTCGTAGTTCATGCTTTCTGCCATCATCGTCGCCGCCGGTTCGAGCGAACGAATGGGGTTCGACAAGTTGTTCGCGCTAGTTAGCGGCAAACCGGTGATTGCGCATACGATTGCGGCGTTCGAAAGCGCGAAATGCGTCGAGGAAATCATTTTGGTCGGACGGACCGATAGTCTTAGCGAGCTCCGAAAGCTGATCGGCAAACAGAGCAAGGTGAAGGAAATCATCGAAGGCGGCGCAGAACGCAGCGATTCAGTTCGTGCCGGGCTCGATCACGTCGATGCCAGGTCGGGATTTGTCGCGGTGCATGATGCCGCGCGCCCAATGATCACGCCGGACAAAATCACGCGAGTGTTTGAAGCCGCCAAGACTGGCGGCGCCGCGACATTGGCGGAGCCGATTAACGATACCCTGAAGCGTGCGGACCTCGATCTCACGGTGACGGGACCGGTGGATCGAGCCGGTGTTTATGCCATGCAAACCCCGCAAGTGTTCGAGAAGAAATTACTTGAGCAGGCCTATGATCTGGTTGCGAAGAAGAAAGTCTCCGTCACCGACGAAGTTTCCGCAGTGGAACTTCTTGAACATAAAATCGTCCTCGTTCCGAATCACGATTTCAATTTCAAGATCACGTATCCGCGCGACCTGCCGCTGGCCGAATTCGTTTTGAAGCAGCGCGCGAACGCCACGAAACGCTAGGCCAGCATCGGATCGATTGGCACGAGCGGGCGAATCAGCTCCACGATCGCCGGAACGTCTTTGGATTTAAACGGGCGTCCGTGCCGTTTGAGCTTCGTGTTCTCCAAATCACTGACCCGCACAATCTGTCCGTGCTTCCAAATCCAGGCGTCGGGATTGTAGGGGCCGACCCGCCGTGGATTCGTCCAGGTATGGATCGACAACAATCGATCGTTCACCGCCGCGGCGATGTGCATCGGGCCGCTGTCCACGCTGATGACAAAGCGCGCGGCGCGAATCAATCGGATCAGTTGCAGAAGCGATGTCTGATTCGTCAGCTCGACGCAATTCTCAGCCACCTCCACGACGTTGATGTCGCGATTGGTTTTTCCGACAACGACGACGCGGGTTGGCGCGAATGCCGCGCAAATTTCCTCGATCAATCGATTGGTCAACGATTTGCCGCTGCCGCGCGCGAATGGATGCAATAAAATGAACGGCGGATAGTCTTCGAATCGGGGCAGGGGGTCGCCCGACGGAAGAGGACAACGAAGTGCGTCGCCGATGTTGGCGCCGGCGAGCACCGCCAGTTTCAGGTAACGCTCCACCGCGTGTTCCCGTCGGTTTACTTTCGCGGTTTTTTTGTAGAAGAAGCGCGAGCCCTCGCGACCATCGCTCATTCCATAAACTTCCTTTGCGCCGCTCATTCGCGCGATGAATGCGCTGCGAAGCAGTCCTTGAAAATCCAGCGCGAGATCGGGCTTTAACTTGCGCGTTTCTTTCAGCCACGGCCCAAATCGCGTCGTTGCGCCAAGTCCGCTGAAATCCTTTCTCGGAAAAACGTGAATGTGATTCACATCTGAGTTGCCGCGGAGCAGCGGCGTAAATTCCGGATTCATCACCCAGGTAATTTTTGCTCGCGGGTACGCGTCCCGGATCGCGGCCACCGCCGGCAAGGTATGAACAATGTCGCCGAGCGAGCTTGGTTTGATGATTAGAATGGAGTCCATGATTGCGCCACGAAAACCACGAAGAGCACGAAGGTTAATTTAGACGTCGAAAAACAGAAGCGAATTCGCGATTTCTTTGTCGCCACGCGTCACATGTCACTCGTCACTTATCTGCCAACCGACAATCGATCGGCCAGCATGTGAGGCAGGCCGGCATCGATGATTTTCTTTTGCGCAGTGGCCAGATCGTATTTCAACCGGCGTTGTTCGACGAGATTGCTCTCAACGTGATAAATGCAATACGCGGCGTGCCAGTCGCCGTCACGAGGCTGGCCGACACTTCCGACGTTGATGAAATATTTTTTGCCGGGATCGATTCGCAGTTTGTCGATCTGCTGACGCTGCACGCCTTCATCCCGGATGAACGCCATCGGCACGTGGGTGTGGCCAAAGAAACAAACCGTCGTGTGCTGGTAAGTGAAACTGGCGGCGGCGTCGAGATTGTTGAAAACGTAACCCCATTGCTCCGGGGTATCGAGCGTCGCGTGGACGATCGTGAAATCGCGAACTTGACGCTGCAATTTCAAATCGCGAAGCCACTCAATGTCTTCTTCAGTCAAATTGTCGCGAGTCCATTGAATCGCGGCTTCGGCCATTTCGTTGAAGTCTCGCGATGACTCAGTCAGCGAGGCCTGTTCGTCGTGATTACCTTTCACGATCGGACAATCCATTTCGCGAATACGCTCGGCACATTCGTGCGGGTTGGCGTTGTAACCGACTACGTCGCCAAGGCAGACGAAATGGGTGCATTTATTGTCGCGCGCGTCCTCCAGCACCGCCTCGAAAGCTTCGAGGTTGGCATGAATGTCACTGATGATGGCGTAGCGCACTGATAATGAAAGCGTTGCAGGGTTTAACAGTTAAAGCGAACCAGAAGCGGTATGATGTAGCTAACGCTTTGACGAATGCAACGCTTCAACGCTTCAATGGTTCCACCTCGGGGATCCGCTGGTTCGCGGGAATATTCAGCTTCGCCTCGAGATATTTCAGCCGCCGGATCAACGTCGGCAACCGCTCGCGCTCGCCTTCGTCATACAGCCGCCGCAATTGGATGTAGGCCTGGGGTTCCCAGCCTTCGCAATACGAAAGTTCGTAGGCTGAAAATCTTTTGTCGTAATCCGGCGCACCCGGACAATCCGCCGCCTTCCGATAAAATTCGGAGGCGCGGGCATGATCGTTGTATTTTTCGCGGTAAAGCATCGCCATCGACTCGTAGAGCTTCGGATTGGTCGGATTATTTTTGATTCCGCGTTCGAGGAAATCTTTGCCGAGCGCGAAATAATCGCGTTGCGCTTTGACGCGCAAAGCCTGGCGCGGTTGTGATGGATCGTTAATCGCAGCGGCGCTGGCATTCCAGGCCATGTGCCACGCCGCCGTATCCCAATAGAGTGGAACGTGCGGCTGCAGGGTTGTCACCTGGCGGAACAAAAACAAAACCCGGCCCCATTCCGTCCGTTCCCAGGCGACGTGCGCCTGAATGAAAAGAAAATCAGCCAGGACTGCGCGAAAACCGCTCAACGCTGCTACAAAACTGAGTTGTCCGATTTTCTCGCGCAAATCGAGATTGAACGCGGGATCAACTAAATGCGAACCGCGATGCTCGAGCGCGATTGCGTGTTCCGCCGGAAGTTTCAAAGCCCCGAACGCCAGGATTGCCGCCGCAACTAACAAGGCCCGCTTCATAATTCCTTGCCGTAGAAAACGAAAATGGCTGCGAGGGTGTAGATCACGATGTAAAAAATGCCGAGCAACGCTGTCTTCGTGAAGATCGCTAACGGAATTGCAACGCCGGCAACGATGTCGTCGACGAGGTTAAACGCTTGCAGGTCGGGAAAAATCAGCGCAATCAAAGCGAGAAATCCCCGCGCGAGCCAGCCGGCGCCTGGTTGTTCCAGCCAATATTCGCGGGCCGTCGACTGCAAATGTCCGATCAAATAAACGAACACCATCACGGCGACTGTGAAAATATTTGTGGTCGCAAAGGTTGAGACGAGCAGAGTCAGCGCAGACAGCAAGCACGCTTTCAAAAAAATCACGCCCACGCCCGCGAACACGTCCGCATTCAAACCGGCGGCGCGGATTGTGTTGAGCGCGCCATTCAATTGGTCCTGGGGCGCGCGATTCATTTCATGCGCGGTTTGGCTGAGGACGGTTTGCTCGCGAAAATAGAAAACCGCCGCAAACAGCAACGACATCACCGCGATGCTGATCGCCAAAAGCAATAAAACTCCGGCGAGTTTGCCGAGGATGTACTCAAATCGCGGTACCGGTTTCGCCAAAATCGTGTAGATCGTGCGGTCGTCGGCGTCCTGCGAGATCAAACGCGCCGTTGCCACAATCGCCAACAGCGAGCTGAAGATCGACATCGCGCCGAGCGAAATGTCCTTCAGGATCTGGAACTCCTGCTGAAACGTGAACCGCGCCATGAAAACCGAGCTCCCAATAAGAATCAGCGCGAAAATGAGCAGCACGTAGAAGACTTTTTGGCGCGCAAGCTCGGTCAATGTGTTCGTTGCGATTGCGCCGACGCGTCGAAATGAGAATTTTCGATACTTCGGAGTTGGTTCGGTCCGAGCTGGACTGGCGCTTTTCGTCATTCGGATTTCGAGTTTTCTTCCTTCGTTGCTTCGAGAAATAAGCGCTCGAGCGTGGTCGTAGAAGTTCGGCGCTCAATCACTTTTGCTTTCGACTTGGTCGCCAGCTTTTCAATTTCCTTCAGCAATTTGCCGGAAGCATTTTGCAAAACGACTTCGGTCCGGTCTTCGATCGCGATCAATTCGTCGAGTGGTCCCTCGCGCACGAGCATGCCCTTCGATAGAATTCCGATGCGATCGCAAACCTCCTCAACATGCTCGAGCAAGTGCGACGAAAGCAGCACGGTCACGCCGCGTTTTTTCAAATCGACAATCAGATCGCGAATGTCACGCGAACCTGCCGGATCAACGCCGGCCGTAGGTTCATCAAGAACCAGAAGGGCCGGTTCGTTTACCAGCGCCTGCGCCAGGCCGATCCGTTGCAGCATTCCCTTCGAATACGTGCCCAGTCGTTGATTTCGGGCGTCGGTTAAGCCAACGAGATCGAGAAGGTGCTGAACCCGGTCTGTCAATTCGGAGCCGCGCAGTCCGCAAAGTTTTCCGAAGAAGCGCAAGGTCTCAGTACCGGTCGGAAATTTGTAAAAGTACGGACTCTCCGGCAAGAAACCGACCGATTGCCGGGTCGCGACCTCAGAACTGTCGCATCCGAAAATCTGGGTTCGTCCACGTGTCGGCGAAACCAGTCCCAGGATAATTTTCAGCGTTGTGCTTTTGCCCGAGCCGTTCGGGCCGAGCAATCCGTAAACTTCGCCGGCTTCAACTTGAAGATCGAGATTGCGGACCGCGACGATCGATTTTTTGCGAAACGGGACCGGAAAAACTTTGGTCAGTCCTTCGACCGAGACCGCCAGGTCACTCATGGCGGATTTCGAACCCCCGCGCCTTTACCGGCTCCGCCATCGCTGCGCGGGTCTGTTTTTCGATGTGCGAACGTAATTCGCTGTCCATCACGGAATCCAAAAACGCGAAAACTTCGCTCTCCGCGCCGCCCACCTGGAGCTCCACTCGTCCGTCCGGGAGATTGCGGACCCAGCCAATCACATCAAAACCTTTGGCGATATTTTTGATCGTCCACCGAAAACCGACGCCTTGAACGTTACCTTCGTAAAAGACCTGGAGCGAGAGCATGGGAAAAGGAATTCATCCTAAGCAAACCTCACTTTTTGGGAAAGTGGATTGTCATTCCGCGAGCAGGCTAATGGCCAGGGCGGAAATCGAAACTCGAAATCCGAATTTCGAAAATAATTTAGAAATTCGAATGTTTCAAAACGCCTGGTTTATTTCCGAGCTTTGCTTGTTGGACTTAACCGGGGGATCCTTCGCTCGCGCTCAGGACGACCGTCTCTTCCGGTTATTTGTAAGAATAAACCAAACAAACGCTACTCTCGGCCCCGTCGACCAGATCGACCATCACGTAATATTGGCCGCTGCTGGTCGGCGAAAATCCGGCCGCGGCCTTTTCGCCTTCGTTGTAACTCTCGGTTTGGACCAGTTTTCCGGTTTCGTCGTAAAGATTCACTGAGAGTTTCTTCGCTGCATCAGTTGCGCCCACCGAAAACCAATACTGATTACCGGCGTAAAGATTCACCGCGATCAGCGCGTGATCGTGCGCTTTGATCGTTCCCGCCCAATGGCCGTCACGAATCTTGAATCCTTCATTGGAAAATGCGCCCGCTAAATCGAGCGCGGCTTTGTGCGCGTTGACTTCTGAATCGCTCTCCGGGGATGCCATCACTGCGGTTGTCGCCAAAACAATCGCGGCGAAGATCGAAGTCGGGAACTTCATTTCGATTCCTTCGTCTGGATCTGGTTCATGATCTTGCCGACGGCTTCGTTCACTTTTTTCACTTCGTCGGCAGTCGGCGCTTTTCCGGATGGAAACGAGACCAGTTTCTCAACTTCCGGCAGTTCACTGCTCACATCCTTGACCAGCTGGTCGTTCCGCATTTCCGGCGAAACGTCGTTCAGTTTGGTTTGTATGAAATTTACCAGACCGGGCTGTCGCAAAACTCTCGCGGCCCGTTCATCATAATTTTGCAGGACGGCAGCGCTCACGACCTGCGTGCCCCTGATCCAGCCGCCGATGCTTACCAGAATTACCAAATCCTGGTCCCGGTGCGTTTGCATGGATGATTTCACTTCGTTCTGGGTGGCTTCGAGTTCCTCTTGAAGCGCATCCCATTCATCATTCTCCGCGAACTCGTTGATGCTGTTGCCGCGACTGAGCACGTTCTCGCTGACGCCCAGCGCTTTCGCCATTTTAATAATGTCGGTGCCGATGTTTTTGACCTGCTGACTGTCTTTCGCTTCAACCGCGATAAATCCGTCTGCGATCAGGCTGCCGAGATTGAGCGCGATTTGAGCTCGGTTTTTGTAATTCATTCCAACGGGCCCGCGCATTTGGCCAACCCAGTTCGGTTTGCCCGGTTTCTCCAGCGCCGCGAAAAGTTCGCCGGGGCTGGGGATGCTAATTGAATCGAGCCGGATCGCCTTGGCCATCTGATCGGCCGGCAGCCGTCCGGGTTCGGCGCCAATCACTGCGCAGCACGCCAGCAAGAAATTGATGGCGACGAATTGCCTCACACGCCTCATGAACCGCCAGCGTACGCACACTTGGGCAGATTGCCAGTAAGAATCGCGTCCCCTGCGGCTTAGGGGTAGAACCCTTCCGAGCGCAGGAGCAGAAATGTCGTCGGGCTGTAAAGGTTCCCCGCGATAAAAATCCGGTAGAACTGGAACGAGTCGTTAACCACGAGCAACGCGATTACCGCCACCAAAACGCCGCGGCTCCATTTCCCGGCGCACAAAGAAGCGAGATAACTCGCGCCCAGAACGGCTCCCAATCGCAGGAACATGTCGACGAAAAGAACGAGCCGCACATTGATGATCGGCAATTCGGAAAAAACCAGAAGCGCGCCCACCAAATAAATCAGGGAAAGGTTGCGTCCGTGGCGGGATGATTCATCGACCGGCGCCGAAATTCCGATAACACCGGCAACAAAAACTGCCGGCGCGATTGCCAGGAGATCCACCAAATACCGAAACCACGGTCCCTTTTCGTAGTTCACGGTGTATTCGAGTTTGTTCTGGAGCGCGCTGTAGATCCGGTAGGTTTCGAGAAAATTTCCAATCCCGTCGCAGATCCAAAGTTCGATCGCGAAATAAATCAGCGGGGCGACGGCCAACGCTGACAGCAGCAGCCAATACTGAGCGTGCAAGCGCATCGCCCGTTGATAATAAAGCGCCGCGACCAACAACAGCGGATACAAAACCAGCGCGGACTCTTTGGTCAGGAATGCCAAAGTGAGGCAAGCGGCCAGCGCGACATGCCAAAAAATCGCGCGACGCGTCCAACAGTTGTGAAAAAGGAAGATGCACCCGACGAAGAGAAGCGCGGCAAAAGCGTCCTGGGTTCCGCGCCGGGAAAGTCCGGCGGCGAGCGGCGATGTGATCAAAAGAATTCCGCAGACGATCGCAAACTTTCGACCAACCAGCAGCTCGGTGAAATGCGCGCCAAGAACAATCAGGCCGATGCCTGCGGCAAACGACAGCCACGCGATGTTGTCCGGCGTGAATCCGCCGAGCAGTTTGCAGGTAATCATTGCCGGCACGACGAAGCCGACTCGAAGTAACAGCGGCGACTTCTGCAAACTCTCGTTGGTCGGATAATCGTGCATCCACTGCCGAATGCCGGTGACGCCGCCCTCGTTCAACGTTTTGGCGAAAACCGCGTAAGCGCGCTCGTCCCAGCCTGTGCGCTGGACGTTGAACATTGTCGACAGTCGAACCCCAATGGCGATGAGCAGTAATAACCAAACCCAGTGTCGGAGAAGCATCGGCGGGTTACCCTACCGGGAAGAGCGCCGCGCTGGCGATGTGAATTTCAAAACTTCGTTGTCACCGGGTCAGAACTGATTTAATCGAGAGCGTCACATGTCGAAAGCCACCATCCAGAAGATCCACGCCCGTGAGATTCTCGATTCGCGCGGAAATCCAACGGTCGAAGTAGACGTTCAACTTGAAAACGGCGCGCTCGGCCGGGCTGCGGTTCCGAGTGGAGCCAGCACCGGCGAACACGAAGCGTGGGAACTTCGTGACGGCGACAAAAAACGTTACGGCGGTAAAGGCGTAACAAACGCGGTTGCAAACGTGAACGGCAAAATCGCGAGCGCGATCAAAGGCTGGGACGCGCACGATCAAGAGAAGATCGACAACAAGCTGATCGAGATGGACGGCTCGTCGAACAAAAAGAATCTCGGCGCTAACGCGATGCTCGGTGTGTCGCTTGCGGTTGCCCATGCTGCCGCGGCCGCGGACAAACTCCCACTGTTTCGTTATCTCGGCGGCAATGATGCGCGCGTTTTGCCGGTCCCGATGATGAACATTCTCAACGCCGGCGCCCATTCCGACGCGCCAATCGATTTCCAGGAGTTCATGATCATGCCGCGCGGCGCCCCGACTTTTGCCGAAGGTTTGCGTTATGGCGCCGAAGTTTTTCACGCGCTCAAGGGCGTGCTGAAAGATCGCGGTCTTTCTACGAACGTCGGAGATGAAGGCGGGTTCGCCCCGCAATTGAAATCGGCGGAGGACGCGCTCGAATCGATTATCAAAGCGATCGAAAAGGCCGGTTACAAACCGGGCCAGCAAATTTTCATCGCGCTCGATGTCGCGGCCTCGGAATTCTTCGACAAAAAACAAAACGCCTACGTTTTTAAAAAATCCGACGGCTCGAAGAAAACCGCGGACGAACTGATTGAATACTACGTCGATCTTTGCGGGCGCTTTCCGATCGTTTCGATCGAAGACGGCTGTTCCGAAAACGACTGGGATGGGTGGGCGAAACTGACTGCCAAGCTCGGCAAGAAAGTTCAGCTCGTCGGCGACGATTTGTTTGTCACGAACGTGAAATTTTTGGAGAAGGGAATCAAAGAGCACGTCGCCAATTCGATTTTGATCAAAGTGAATCAGATCGGAACGCTCACTGAAACATTGGCGACCATTAATCTCGCGAAGAAAAACAACTACGCGTCAGTGATCAGTCATCGTTCCGGCGAGACCGAAGACACCACGATCTCGGACATCGCGGTGGCGACCAATGCCGGCCAAATCAAGACCGGTTCGCTTTGCCGGACCGATCGCGTCGCCAAGTACAATCAGCTTTTGCGAATTGCCGAGGAGCTTGGTGACGAGGCGCAATACGGATTGCGGTGATTGGACGATTCGCAAATTCTGCGCCGCCCTCCTTGTCATGTTGAGCGCAGCGAAACATCTCTGACGTATTCTGGCCAGAAACAAACAGAGATTCTTCGCTTCGCTCAGAATGACACGGTTGTTGAGAAGAATTGGGTGACAAAGCGCAGTACGGCGGTAATATCCGCTGAAAGTGGATTACACAGATTTCCGTGCGCGACGTGAAGCTTCCGTTTGGCAGCGTTGGAATCGTGTCCTTCTGACCCTTTTATTTCTCGCGGTCTGGCTCGTCATCATCAGTTTGTTCGTCCCGCCGTATAAGAAATTAAAAATCGGCCACGACGAAATCGATAAGCTGCAACAACAGCGTGACGAACAGCAGGCGCTGCTGGCCAAGCAAACCCGCGAAGTTAATCTGCTTAAGACCGATCCGGTTTATCTCGAAACCATCGCCCGCGATCGTCTCGACTTGATGAAAGACGGCGAAACCGTTTTCCGAGTGGAAGCTAGTCAAGGCACGGCCAAGCGCGAGAGCTCCGCGCGACGCTAGTTCGATGGCGCATTGAGCGTTGTAGAGGCGCTTGTGCCAAGCGCCTAGTTATTAGTTCAGTCGTTGGGACAACGACCGCTACAGCACTTTGCGTGCGACGAACCTTCACATTATGTTTTCCCATGCCTACTGAAGCCACCGTTGACGCCGAAGATTTGAAATCGCGCGTGCGCGAGCTCCGGAGGTTTCTTTGACCTGCCCAAGCTGCAGGAAAAGCTGACCGCGCTCGAAGCGCGGATGGCGGCGCCAGATTTCTGGAACAATCGCGAACGCGCCCAGACCGATGTCGATGAAGTTTCGCGTCTGCGATCGTTGATCAATCCTTTCCGGGAGCTCGAGCGCGAGATCGAAGACTTCGACGCGCTTCATCAACTCGCGGCCGAAGAGAAAAACGATGCCCACCGCGCCACGGCCGAGCGCGAAGTCGCCACTGAGCACGATCGCTTGATTCACAAGCTCGAGGAATTCGAGCTCCGCCAGTTTCTTTCCGGCGAGAGCGATCGCAACAACGCGTTCCTCACCATTCACTCCGGCGCCGGCGGCACCGAATCGTGCGATTGGGCCGACATGCTTCTCCGCATGTATCAGCGTTGGATCGAACGTGGCGGTTTGAAATCGCAGATAGTCGATGTTCAGACCGGCGAAGAAGTTGGGATCAAATCGGTCACGCTGTTGGTGAGCGGCGAGTACGCCTACGGTTATCTCCAAACCGAACGTGGCGTGCATCGATTGGTCCGGATTTCGCCGTTCGATGCGAACAAACGCCGGCACACATCCTTCGCGAGCGTCGATGTTGTTCCCGAGATCGCCGACACCGCGCCGATCGAAATCAATCCGGCCGATCTCGAGATCGACACCTTCCGCAGTGGCGGCAAAGGCGGCCAGAACGTGAACAAGGTCGAGACCGCCGTGCGCATTTTGCACAAGCCGACCGGCATTGTCGTCGCCTGTCAGGCCGAGCGCAGCCAGGGCCGCAACCGCGATCTCGCGCTCAAAATGTTAAAAGCGAAACTTTACCAGATCGAGCAGGACAAAAAACGCGCCGAGATCGACCGGCAATACGGCGAGAAAGGCGAGATCGCATGGGGCAACCAGATTCGTTCCTACGTTTTTCAGCCGTATCAAATGGTGAAAGACCACCGCACCGGCGCCGAGACCAGCAACGTCCAGGAAGTTATGGACGGCAAAATTGATCCCTTTATCCAGGCAAAACTCCGCGGCCAGAAAGCTGCGAAGGGCGACAAGAGTGGCGATGACGTTTAAGCCCGCACTCCAATTTTTAGCGGTCGCTCCCGAAAAGAATCCGCTGGCGTGGGCAGGCCGTGCAGGTAGAGATTTGGATGCATAAAGCGCTGAAATCCGCCGCCCTCCTCCTGCTTCTGTCCGCGATCGTCGGTTGCGTGAGCGTGTCCCCTGCCGCCAAAACGGATCGCGCGGTTGTCGTGAAAGAGAATTCTCCGCGAAAGTGTTACGGCTTTGTCACGGCGCAGATTCCGGCCGGAAAATACGAGCCGGGTTATCGAACCAAAGACGGCATGTACTATGTTTGTCCGACCAAAATCATATGGGGTTACAACCCGACTAACGGCGGAATCTTCATTCCCGATAAGACCAACAAAGATCAACGACAGGCCGTCTGGATTTCCGATCTCGGGAGCACGCGATTGTTCAAGTTTCAGCCGCAGCTTCCGATCGATTACGCAGGGCGGTAGGGGGTTGGGCGTTCAGTCGCTCGCGGAGTTGTAGCGACGCTTGGTCTCAAGCGCCTGTCTATTTAATCGACTAGTCATCAGCTTGAGCCGAAAGCGCAGAATTAAACAGGAGTTAACGAAGAGAACGAAGGATTAATCTTCAGATCGGATTTTTTGTTGCCTTCGTTTCCTTCTGTTCGGATCTGATTAGTTTGAGTCGAAATCGCGGATCGAAATCACCGCCGTTATATTTTCGGCAGCATGCTAGACACGCAATTGCGCGACGGATCCGTCGGACGCGCGGGAATTTTTCTTTGCAGTTCGGGCAGATATAAACGTAGCGCGCAGCGTAAACCGTCGTCGCGAACGGCAAATTGTGACAACGCGCTTCATCCGCGATTCCAAGATCGACGCACGCTTGTCGCCATTCCGGTCCGTGCGGCGCGATTCGCCGTCGCCCGACCCGAAACTGCGCGAGCAAATGCGCCAGCTCATGCCGCAACGTGCGATCAACTTCGTCGCAAATCGCTTCAGGCCGCTCACTCTCTTCTAAAACCGCCTTCGAACCGATTGCCAAACTTGAATGCATTTTGCATTCAAGTTTGGCTGCACTGGATAGGACCCCGGGGCCGCTCGTCAGACTTGAATGCATTTTGCATTCAAGATTTTTGACGCCGGGCTGGGTTGATGTTGAGCTCTGTCCGAGATCGATCAGTAGTGGATTTAGTGAAATTAATTTCTCCCGATAATCGGCGCGGCCGGCGCAGGTTTTGAGTCGCGGATTCCATTCCACCCGAACTTCGCGGGCGAGTTTATCGGCGCCGAGTGAGCGCAAAAGCGAGCGCGCTTGTGATTCCAGCGCGTGATCGTGGTCCGCGCGAAGATGAATTGTCCACTTTTGGAACGCGAACTCGAGCTGGCGCGCGGCCCACGCCCCTAAACTGTCATGTTGAGCGGAGCGAAACATCTCTGACGGTGTCCGGCCAGAAATAATCAGAGATCCTTCACTTCGTTCAGAATGACAGCGAAGGATTTAAGCCACCGCATGCGCGCTTTTGCGTTTGGTCACGCGATCCACAATTTCGCCGATGATTTTTCCGGTGGCGGCGATTTCTTCGGCCGTGGTCTGTTTGCCTAACGACAATCGAACGGCGGATCGCGCGCGTTCCATCGGCAATCCCATTGCCAGCAAAACGTGCGACGCCGAAACGGAGCCAACCATGCACGCCGAGCCGCTAGACGCGCACACGCCTTTCAGATCGAGCGCGATGAGCAACATCTCGGAATCGACCCCGAGCAAACTGACATTTAGTGTGTTCGCCAGCCGCGGCGCGTTTTCGCCGTTCAATTTTGCGTCAGGAACATTTTGCGAAATCAGATTCCAAAGCTCGTCGCGTAGCTTGAGCTGTCGATCTTGTTCCGCTTCACGGTTCGCGAGAACAAACTCCGCGGCCGCAGCCATCCCCGCAATTGCCGGAACGTTTTCCGTCCCGGGCCGTCGCTGATTTTCGTGCGAGCCGCCGAAAAGGACCGGTTGTAGCGACAATCCGCTTCGCAGAAAAAGAAATCCGACGCCTTTCGGTCCGTAAAATTTGTGGGCGGCGAAGCTGGCGGCGTCCACCAGCGACATGTCGAGGTCGATCTTGCCAAACGCCTGGACGCAATCGCTGTGCAACAACACGCCGTGCTCGCGACAAATCTTCGATATCTCGCGCATCGGCTGAATCACGCCGGTCTCGTTGTTTGCGTGCATGATCGAAACCAAGCGCGTTTCGGGCCGGATCGACTTGGCGAGCTGATCGAGGTCGACCACGCCATCGTTCGTTGTATCGAGCCAGGTAACTTCAAAACCTTCGTGCTTTTCCAAATGTTCGACCGCATGCAGCACCGCGTGATGCTCCGTTTTTTCACAAATGATGTGCCCTCCGCCGTTCGTGTTGCAGCGCGCGAGTCCGAGCACCGCGAGATTGCACGCTTCAGTCCCGCCTCCGGTGAAAACGATTTCGTTCGATTTCACCTTGAGCAGGCCAGCGATTTTGTCCCGCGCGTTGTCGATCACCGCGCGCGCGTTGCGCCCAGCTCGATGAATACTGGAAGCGTTCCCGAAATTTTTGCAGAGACAGGGTTCCATCGCTTCGCGCGCGGCGTCGCACATCGGAGTTGTCGCGTTGTAATCGAGATAGATCATCCGGGTGTAATCTTCCGCTTGCGCTACCTCTTACTCTTAAAAAGAAACGATGGCGGAGGTTTAAGACCAAGAGAAACCGGAAGAGGAAGACTCGCGTCGATCATTTTCTGACTCCGTCCTCGCTCGCGCTCGCAGCTTCCTTTGAGCGCTTCGGGATAACCGCGACTTCTTTCTCTTCGTAATAAACCAGCGAGTTCGGCGGCACGCTTTTGGTCAGAAAAACGTTTGCGCCAATCGTCGAGTTCCTGCCGATCACGGTGTCGCCGCCCATGACCGTCGTTCCGGCATAAATCCGAACGCCGTCTTCGATGGTCGGATGCCGTTTCTTTCCGCGCAACGCTTGTCCCGCGGCCAGTGACCGTGCGATGAACGAGACGCCTTGGTAAATTTTCACGTGCGATCCGATGGTCGTTGTCTCGCCAACCACCACGCCAGTTCCGTGATCAATAAAGAAATGTGAGCCGATCGCAGCGCCGGGATGAATGTCGATCCCGGTCCGGCTATGGGCCCATTCTGTCATGATGCGCGGAATCAACGGCACTTTGTTGTAAAGCAGGTGCGCCATTCGATAAATCGCGATCGCCTCCAGGGCGGGGTAGGCGAGAATGATTTCTTCGTAACTCGTCGCCGCCGGATCCCCTTCATAGGCAGCGTCGATGTCGGTCCACAAAAGTTTTCGCACTTCAGGAAGCTGCGACACGAAAAAATCGAGAATCTCGTCCGCCTTCTTTTTTGTTTCGTCGCTTGCGGGAAAATCGCCGAAGCTTTTACAAATCTCCGGTTTCAGCCGAATTCGCAGATTTCGAATCTTGCTCTTGGTGATGTCTGGCAAATCTTCCGAATCGGCCAGCGCTTCCCCACGAAACCCGGGGAACATCAGGCTCATCAGATCGGCACACGCGTCTTCGATCGTTTTGCGCGAGGGCAACGTGGCGGCGGCGTCGAGATAATTGATCCCGCCGGTCTCGCCGTAAGTGGCGAGCAGCTCGTTGATCGCGTCTGAGCCGTTCTTGTTGGTCACAGGGCAATTATGCCCGATGAGAGGCGAAAGCGCACGCGATAAAGGTAGAGGCGACTAACGTCAGTCGGTCCGAGCCGGACTGGCGTTATGGCGGCTCGGTGAGCTGCCGCTACCTGATTGAAAAGCTTAGAACGAACTCTAGGTTGAATGGTAATGACGAAGCCTTTCTCCGTTGCCGGGATACCGCCGGATGAGCTGAACAGCTTTCTATCCGGAACTTATTCCGATCCGTTCCGCATTCTCGGGCCGCATCGGATGGGGGACGATCTCGCCATTCGCGCGTTTCGACCGGATGCGCGCAAGATCGAGATCGTCGCGAACGGTTCCTCGCCGATTGACGCGGAGAAGATTCATCGGGACGGATTTTTTCAGGCAAAAGTGCCGAACGCGACGCGCGACCTCGATTATCGCCTGCAAATCACGAACTGGGACGGATCGGAATACACCATGCGCGATCCCTACCAGTACGGACCGATCATGGGCGAAATCGACCTGCATTTGTTCAGCGAAGGCCAACACTGGGAGCTTTACGACAAATTCGGCGCCCATTTGCGCACGATCGGTGAAGAGCGCGGGGTTTATTTTGCGGTCTGGGCCCCGAACGCGCAGCGCGTCAGCGTTGTAGGCGATTTCAACGGGTGGGACGGCCGGGTAAATCCGATGCGCAAACATCTCAGCGCCGGCGTTTGGGAATTATTTTTGCCCGGCGTGCGCGAAGGCGCGCATTATAAATACGAGATTCGCACCCAGACCGGCGCGCTTTTGCTCAAGAGCGATCCGTTCGCGTTTTTCAATCAATGGGGCAAGGAAACGTCGTCGCTGGTTTACAATCTCGAGCGCTACAAATGGGCCGACGGCGAGTGGATGGAATCGCGCCGCAAAAAGGAATGGCCGAAATCGCCGGTGAGCATTTACGAAGTGCATCTCGGCTCCTGGAGACGAAAGACCGACGAGAAAAATCGCCACCTTAGTTATTTAGAGCTCGCCGAGACCCTGATCCCGTACGTGCTTGAAATGGGTTACACCCACATCGAGCTACTCCCGATCGCCGAACATCCGTTCGAAGGGTCGTGGGGTTATCAGGTCACGAATTATTTCGCGCCGACCAGTCGTTACGGAAATCCGGACGAGCTCCGCCATTTCATCGACAAATGTCACCAAGCCGGGATCGCGGTGATCATGGATTGGGTGCCGGCGCATTTTCCAAAAGATGCACACGCGCTGGCCGAGTTCGACGGCACCGATCTTTACGAGCACATGGACCCGCGCCAGGGCGAACACCAGGATTGGGGCACGCTCATATTCAATTTCGGCCGCAACGAGGTCCGCAATTTCCTGATCGCGAACGCGCTCTTCTGGTTGGACAAATATCACATCGACGGTCTTCGCGTGGATGCGGTGGCGTCGATGTTGTATCTGGATTATTCGCGCAAGGAAGGACAATGGATCCCGAACGTTTACGGCGGCCGCGAAAATCTGGACGCGATCTATTTTTTGAAACGCTTCAACGAAGTTTGTTACGAGCGTTTTCCGGGAATCGTCACCATCGCGGAGGAATCAACCGCCTGGCCCGGCGTTTCGCGTCCCGTGTATCTGGGCGGGCTCGGGTTCGGATTCAAATGGAACATGGGCTGGATGCACGACTTTCTCGAATACATGTCGCTCGATCCGATTTATCGCCGGTTTCATCACGGCAACATCACGTTCTCGCTCCTTTACGCGTTCACCGAGCATTTCATTTTGGTTTTGAGCCATGACGAAGTGGTTCATCTCAAAGGTTCGCTCCTGTCGAAAATGCCCGGCGACGAATGGCAGAAATTCGCGAATCTGCGTTTGTTTTACGCGTGGATGTACGGGCAGCCCGGCAAAAAACTTTTGTTTATGGGCGGTGAATTCGGCCAATGGCATGAATGGAACCACGACTCGCAGCTCGACTGGCAGCTTCTTGAACTTCCGAAGCACGACGGATTGCGCCGATTGGTGCAACATTTGAATTTTATCTACAAAAGCGAGCCGGCGTTGTGGCAGCAGGACGATTCCTACGACGGCTTCGAATGGATCGATTTCCACGATGCCGACAACAGCGTGGTTTCATTCGTTAGGAAATCGAAAGAGGGCGAGATGATCGTGTTCATCATCAACGCTACGCCGATCGTTAGGCATAATTACCGGCTCGGCGTGCCCCGGCCGGGATTTTATCGCGAGATCATCAACACCGACGCGGAGACTTACGGCGGCAGCAACGTGGGAAACCTTGGCGGGGTGAAGAGCGAAGCCGTGAATTGGATGGGGCGCGAGCAATCGATTTTGATCCAGCTACCGCCGTTGGCGACGATGGCGTTCAAGCTGGAAAACGGAGCCGCCAAAGCCGCGAAATAACGCCAAAAGCGGAGTTTATTTGGCTGGAGGTTAAACCCCCTCAATCTTAGCGCGTTTCGCGACTTCTAGGGGTTTCTCCCCGCAAACCCCTGGGGCCCAAGGGCCTCAATTCTGAGAAAAATGCCTATGTGCCGATAAGGTGACAAAATTATGAAAAGTATTGACTTTTCCCCGCAAATTTGACCCAATCGTCAGACCGTGCCGAGCTCCTGGCCGTGGAGTTGGGACGGTCTAACTGCTGAATCTGAATATATGAAAAACGAGATGGTTCTCCGGGGGTCGCGAATCGCTGTAATCGCGACGATTATGTTAACGAGTGCTTCGCTTTTTGCGATCACACCAACCGCTGGCGGCGACGGCGGCGCAATGGTTGGACCAGTCAACGACGGGAATGTCACTCCTAATTCCGCAGCGGCGGATCTTTTTTGGAGAACGGATGGAACTGCTGGAACATGGACAGGCACCAACTGGTCCAACCCAGCTACCGCGACCGGTGGCACTGCATGGACGAGTGGCGACGATGCATTTTTTACAGCGAACTCATCGGTCACATTTGCCACGACTACGGTTAGCGATGTCACAGTTTCGAACGCCTCTACGGTGACAGTGAGCCAAGCCGGAACTTTGACGCTCGCCGGGGTCCGAACCTTTGATATCGATACTGGCTCGACGTTGACGTGGACGAATCAAAGTTGGTCGTCTGCAGCCGGCAACGAGGGAGCCGGAATCATTAAGAACGGCAACGGTACTCTAAATCTAGGTGCCATCGGGTCGAATGTGCGCTACGACGGCGGGTTCACTTTAAACGCGGGAACTGTCATCGTTTCCGGGAGCAGTTCGTTCGGCACCGCTGGCGTCTTACCAGCTACGCTCACCATTAACGGTGGAGACATCACCGTAAACTTTACGAATGCCGCGGATCGAACGTTTCTCAATCCTATCACGTTAGCGGGAAACGTGACGTTAGATAATCTCGGCAGTGTCAACAACGCCGCGATCTTCGCCGGCAATATGGCGATCGGCACAGCTATTCGGACAATCACAAATAACGCGCCTACGACATCGGCTAGGACTTTCAGTGGCGTGATATCTGGAGGAAGTGGTGGTGGCCTTGAGTTCGCGGGCACGGGCCGCACGGTCCTAACCGGTACAAATACTTACACCGGCTCTACAACGATAGACAGCGGCGCTACGCTTCAAGTTGGCAATGGCGGGACAACAGGTTCTCTTTCACCAAGCAGTGCAATTACGGACAACGGCACTCTTAGATTTGATCGTACGACCGGCTCCGACTTTGTTCAGGGAACCGATTTCACCAGTTCGGGAATAACGGGTACCGGCGGCATTGTTAAAGAGGGAACAGCCTCCCTGACATTCAATGTGGCCAACACCTTCAGTGGGGGCCTGACAATCAATAAGGGAACCGTCATTGCGACGGCTAACGGCGCACTAGGTACCGGTAACATCAGTTTAACGTCCGGAAATGCTGTGGTTTTGACGCTCCAGGGCGGCACCAATCCGAACTACATCGCTGATTCGGCAAACTTGAGCATCGCGCTCGATTCAACGGTAAATTTGAACTACAGCGGCACCGAGGTTGTTAACGGATTCTCCGTCAATGGGGTCGACCAAGCACCCGGAACGTATGGTTCGGCAGATTTTTCTGAGCTGGCCGGCAATGGAACGATTACGGTTTTGGTTCCGGAACCGACGACCGTGGGAATGATGCTGCTTGGCGGTGGTTTGCTGACCGCGCTGCGCAGATTCCGCCGGAAATAACCGATTTCAGTTTGGGTTTTGCCCCGCTACTTGGAAACAGGTAGCGGGGTTTTCATTTTTAAATGATCTGGCTTGATTCCTTGCCTGGATTTTGAGATTTTTCCCGAGGGTTTCGCCGCGTTTATGACTAAGAAAAATAGGGACGCCTTTACGCTGATCGAATTGCTCGTTGTCATCGCAATCATTGCCACGATTGCCGCCTTTGCTGTGCCTGCATTGACCAGCGCGCTGACCAAGGGCCAAATGACCGGAACGATGAATAACGCGCGGCAATTGTATCTGGCCGGTTACCAAATGGCGCTCGATGGCTCGGCGAACGCGGACGCTAACCTGGCCTGGCCGGGCGACTACCCCAGCGGCGTAACCAAGCTTCAGGATTATGTGCAGAAGCTGGTTACGAACGATTATTTGAAGGCGAGCGATCTGGCGAAAATTTTGAGCGCCCCGGGCGCAACCTGCACTGCGACCTCAAGCGGCAGTGGTTCGTCAACGACGGTGACGTTAAGCGGCACCAGCGGGCTCAAAGTTTACCCGGTTACTTCCGGCGATGCGTCGAACGTGATCTTCGCTGTTACCTCGAATTACGTTTACAACACCGATTTCACCTCGACCTCAGTAGTTCCTTACGGCGACAAAGGTTTCGTAGTGGTCCGCAAAGGCGGTGACGCGGCTGTGCTGCGCCGAAACAATGCCAAGGCAACCACCGGACAGGAAGCTTCGTTTGAATCACTCGTTGGCAAGAAACCCGGCGAAGCGCAGGGCACCGTCAGCTCGGGCGACCCGGCGACCGTTCTGAAGCAGCCGTAATTTCAGAGGCGTTTGTGCCAAACGCCTGTTTATGAATTCGGTGCTTGGCACAAGCACCGCTACAACGCTTCTGATTCGAACTCGCCGTCGGTCAATCGCGTCTTGATTTTCATCTTCGCGCGCACGTTTGCGATCGAGCGAATGAGTTTGCCGCGCTCGTCGGTGGTAATGCTGTAACCGCGGCGCAACGTCGCGTTGGGCCCGAGCACGCGCAGAATGCCTTCGATCTTTTGGAACCGGTGCCGCGCATTTTCCAAAATGCGCGCCGGCGATTCGCGCAACCGGCGTTGCAGATCGCCGAAACGATTTCGCCGCAACATCAGTTCGCGGGCAGGGCTTCGCGCCTGCAGCGTGGCCAGGGCGTGGGCCAGGCCTCGCCGGTAATTGTCGATTTTGTGACCGAGACAACGCCGCAACGTTTCGCGCGCATGATCAAGCCGTTGCTGCGCGTCGCGCATTCGGTTCAGTAATTCGCGGCCGATTCCGCGGGCATGGGCATCGAGATGCCGGCGAAGATCGATGATGTCCGGCACAATCAACTCCGCGGCCGCGCTCGGAGTTGGCGCCCGAAGGTCGGCGACAAAATCAGCGATCGTGAAATCGATTTCGTGGCCGATCGCGGAGACAACCGGCACGTTCACGCTCGCGATTGTGCGGGCCACGATTTCTTCGTTGAACTCCCACAAATCTTCGATGCTTCCGCCGCCGCGCGCGACTACGATTAAATCGAGTGGGGCGAAGTTTTCGTTAGGCGCGGCGAGTTCGCGGATGGCGACGGCAATTTCCTGCGCCGCGCCGGTTCCCTGGACTCGGACGGGGCTGATCAAGATCGACAGCCAGGGCGCGCGGCGCCGCAAAACATTCAGGATGTCGCGGATCGCCGCTCCGCTGGGCGAAGTTACGATTCCAATCCGACGAGGAAATTTTGGGAGCGCGCGTTTTCGGGCGGGATCGAAGAGACCTTCGTCTTCGAGTTTGCGTTTGAGCGCCTCGAATTTTGCCTGCAAAACCCCCTGGCCGAACGGCTGAACGATTTCCACGCTGAGTTGATATTGCCCGCGCGCCTCGAACACGGTGACTTTGCCAAGGACTTGAACGCGCGCTCCGTCAGCCAGGGCCTGCCGCAGCGGCGCCATAGTGTCGCGCCAGATCACACACGAGATCTGCGAGCGCGCATCCTTGAGCGTGAAATATTGATGGCCGTTCGGGTGAAGTTTGTAATTCGAAACTTCGCCCTGGACCCAGACCGCTCCGAATTTGGCTTCGAGTGTGCCGCGAATTGAGCGAGTCAGTTCGGAAACGGTTAGAACCTTTGAGGTTTCTTGGAAAAGGTCAGCCGTTCTTGGCATAGATGTTTTGGAAATCCGAAATCCGAATGTCGCACACCGAAACAAACACGAATGACCGAAAATCCAAATTCAAAACGAGAAGGCCTTTCGAAAATTCGAGCTTAGGAGTTGTTTCGAAATTCGAATTTCGAGATTCGGATTTTGTGAGCGTTTCACCGAAACGGTCTAAAGAAGTTCTTGCTGCATGCCGCTCGGCGGTTTGAGGCCGAGCTTTTTGTAGGCATTTGCCGTCGCGACGCGGCCCTGCGGCGTGCGCTTGATATAACCTTCCATAATCAAATACGGTTCGTTTACTTCTTCGAGGGTGCCGGCTTCTTCTCCGATGGCGACGGCAAGCGAATTCAATCCAACCGGACCGCCGTTAAACTTGTGGATCAGCGTTTCGATGATGCGCTTGTCCCATTGATCGAACCCATCGCGATCAATCTCGAGCATCGCCAGCGCGGCGTCGGCCACGTCCTTGTCGATTTTCCCCTGAGCTTTGACCTGGGCGTAATCGCGGACCCAGCGAAGCAAATTATTGGCGGTCCGCGGAGTTCCGCGGGCGCGCGCGGCGATTTCCGTCGCGCCTGGTGGATCGATATCGACGCCGAGCAAACGCGCGCTGCGGAGAATGATTTTCTGCATTTCCTCCGCCGCATAATAATCAAGCCGCGCGGTCATTCCGAATCGCGACCGCAATGGCGCGCTCACCATTCCGGCGCGGGTGGTTGCGCCGACGAGTGTGAATTTGGGCAGCTGCAAACGCAGGCTCCGCGCCTGCGGGCCTTGATCGATAATAATGTCGAGCCGGTAATCCTCCATCGCCGGGTAGAGATATTCCTCAATCGTCGGTTGCAGCCGGTGGATCTCGTCGATGAAAAGGACGTCGCCTTTTTCCAAACTGGTAAGCAAACCGGCGAGCTCGCCCGCTTTTTCAATGACTGGACCGCTGGTATTTTTGACGTTCACGCCCATCGCGTTGGCGATGATGTAGGCGAGGGTGGTTTTGCCGAGCCCGGACGGGCCGCTCAATAAAACGTGCTCGAGCACATCGCCGCGCTTCTTGGCCGCTTCCACCATCAACTCCAAACGCTCGCGCACTTTCACCTGACCGGTGAATTCGCTGAACATCGGTGGCCGCAGCGACATTTCGAACGCGGCGTCCGGTTCTGGCGGTTTCATTTTGGTCGCTGGCATCGCTTCAGATTTACACCGGCCGTTTCCAGCATCTCGTGAGCACAAGCTCAGTTCCGCGCGGTTTGTAAGAATATTCGACGGTATCGAAAATGTGGCGCATCAACTGGATCCCGCGCCCGCCTGGCTTTGGGCGGCTCGAGCCGATCGCGTTCAAAGATTTGTAAATTGGCTCGCCGTAATCCCGCACCCGGATTCGGAGGCAGTTGCGCAACGGTTCGATCGACAATCGAATCGGTTGATCGTCCCGCATGTCATAGGCGTAGCGAATAATGTTGGTGCAGGCTTCGTCGATTCCGAGAACCATCAAAACGCGTTCTTTCTCCGAAAATGGAAAGTCGTTGACGAAGTTCCGCACGAAATCGCGCACCATCGCCAGGTTTGCGGTGTGGCTGGTAAACTGGAATTTGCCTTTCTTCATTGCCAGAAACGGAACTTCCGCCGTTCGGTTTAGTTAAATAAAGGGGACGCACACAGCGTCCCTACAATTGCGTTCAATTAAGTGACAATGATCGGAAAAGCAATGGACAGTCCACGAAAGCGTTGTTCAGTCTGGCCCATGTGGAAAACATTGGTGGCGCTGCTCGTTTGCGCGATTCCCGCCTTCGCCCAGGAACAATTTACCGCCTACGATGCGCTGCGCGTGCTCAGCGTTCACTCGAATCGCGACGCTGTAAATCACGTCGTGTCGGTGACCGGAATGCACGGTTCACCCCAACCAAAAGTCTGGAAGATTGTGATCGCGGATCGCGGCGGCTTTCGTGAAGTTCAAGTCCGCAACGGCCAGGTCGCGTCGGATCGGCCGAGCGCAGTCGTCGGATCGGCCGAGGGCGCCACGATCAATACCTCGCGGTTGAATCTGGACTCGAGCGGCGCGTTTCAAGTCGCCAGCCACATCGCGGATAAGTCCGGAACGCGTTTTGATTCAGCGAGTTACACGCTTCGGACCGATCAGCGGGGCGACCCAATGTGGATCGTGACGTTGCATGAAGTAAATGGTCAACCGGTTGGCACAATTCACATCGGGGCGAACCGTGGAAACGTTACCCGCACCGAGGGAATGTTCGCCGGCACGACGATGCAAGACGTTGCCACCGAACAACACGTTTATCGCGAGCGCCCGCGCCACGAGCGGCAGGAAGAAGTCGAACAGCCCATCACAGATGAAGACCAACAGCAACGTGACGACGAAGAGCATGGGCCGTTGTATGGCGTACGACAGAAGATGCGCGGCTATTTCCATCGCGCACAGGACGAGGCCAGCGGTATGTTTGAGCGGGTGCGGCAATCGTTTAACGATTCAATGAATCGTTGAACAATCTTCCGCTTCCTCTCAATCTTCGTAATCTAAAGTCAAATAACGATTAAGCGGAAGGGGAAGATTAGATGGATTGGCCGGAGTTAAATTACGCGGATTGGAAAGAGACCTGCGCCACGTTGCACATGTGGACGCAAATTGTGGGAAAGATCCGGCTCACCCTCTCGCCCTGGACCAATCATTCGTGGCACGTAACGCTTTACGTCACCTCACGCGGTCTAGGAACTTCACCGATTCCGTATGGAACCGACATTTTCGAAATTTATTTCGATTTCATTGATCACAAGCTCCTCATTCTAAAAAACGACGGGCAAATCCGCGCGATCGATCTTAAGCCGCAGAGCGTGGCGGATTTTTACAAGGCGGTGATGAGCGCGTTGGACGAATTGAAATTGGCGCTAAAAATCGACACCACGCCGAACGAAATCGTGAATCCGATTCCGTTCGACAAAGACGAGAAGCACCGCGCCTACGATCCCGAATACGCAAATCGGTTCTGGCGGGTTTTAGTACAGGCCGATCGCGTCTTCAAAGAATTTCGGTCCCGTTTCTGCGGGAAATGCAGTCCGGTTCATTTTTTCTGGGGCAGTTTCGATTTTGCGGTAACCCGGTTTTCAGGACGACAAGCTCCGCCGCATCCGGGTGGGGTTCCGCATTTGCCCGATGCAATCACGCGCGAAGCCTATTCGCAGGAGGTCAGCAGCCTTGGGTTTTGGCCCGGGGCCGACGTCATGCCCCAGGCGTTATTTTATTCCTACGCCTATCCCGAGCCGCCCGGATTTGCCCAAGCCAAGGTCAAGCCCGGCGCCGCTTCATATAATACTCAGCTTCGCGAATTCACGCTGCCTTACGACGCCGTCCGAACCGCGAAGTCGCCCGACCAAGAGTTGCTCGATTTCGCCCAAAGCACCTACGATGCAGCCTCGAGCCTGGGGAAATGGGAACGGGCCGCCTTGGAGGAAAAGAAACCAATCTTGCATTCATCCCAACAACGTTCGTAATTTAGGCGATGAGTTTTCAATGCGCGGCCGAACGGGCTGCCTGGCGTGAAGTTAAGGAAGGGTGGCGGCCGCTTTATGGCGATGTCGATTCCATGGGCGTGGCCGTGGAATGGCACGATTTTCGGATGTCGCGGTCGTTCAACTGGGGCCGGACGTTTCACCCGCGCAGCCTCGAATTTTGTTTGAACCTGGACGGTCGCGGGGAGGTGGGCGGCTCGACGAAAATCAGCTACGCGCCGGCGGCCGCCGGTTACTACGCCGTTGGGGACGAACCCCTGCCGGCCTCGCGTCGCGCCAACGACCATCATCAATTCGCGACCCTCGAGTTTTCGCGAAATCATTTGCAGAAACAGTTCGTGGAAAACGAGGGCGATCTCGAACCGCAAATCCGGCGGGTCATTTTTGGCGATAAGGACGAGGCGGTGGTTGGGCCCACACGTCCGATGTCGCTTGAACAACGAAACGTTGTGGCCAGTTTGGCGACCCCGCCGGTTTCGAAGGCCGCCCAAGTTCTCTGGTATCAGAGTAAGGCGCTCGAATTGATGGCCCATTTCCTTTTCGAGCCGAAAGATTCCGAATTTTTCTGCCAGCGGCAAAAACGGGTGGCGCGGGAACGAGTGGAGCGCGCGAAAGAATTACTGGCGCGGGATTTGGTGAATCCACTGACCCTCGAATCGCTGGGGCAGGAGGTCGGTTGCAGTCCGTTTTACTTGAGCCGGATGTTCTCGCGCGAAGTCGGCCTGACCATTCCGCAATATCTCCGCAAACTCCGGATGGAACGCGCCGCCGAGTTGCTTCGGAGCGGCCGTTACAACGTCACTGAAGCGGCCATCGAAGTCGGTTATTCCAGCCTGAGTCATTTCAGCAAGGCGTTTTGCGAGACGATCGGCTGCTGTCCGGTGTTGTATCCGGCGGCCAAGAACGTGATTCTTGACCGGTAACCGCCGATAGCGCGGATTAAACGGATGATTCTTCGGGCAAAATTAGGGGAGCTACATACCTTATCCGCGTAATCCGCGGTTTCTTGAAATGAAAATCACGCGCGCTCTCATTTCCGTTTCCGACAAAGCCGGCGTGGCCAAGTTCGCCCGCGAGCTCGAGCGCCAGGGCGTCGACATTATTTCGACCGGCGGAACGGCTGACTTGTTGCGAAAGGAGAAAATTCCGGTGCGCGACATTTCCAGTTTCACCGCGTTTCCGGAAGTTTTGGAAGGTCGCGTGAAAACGTTGCATCCCCGCGTGCACGGCGGCCTCCTTTACAAGCGCGGCAATCCAAAACATGAAGCCGAAGCCAAAGAATGCGGGTTTGAGCCGATCGACATGGTGGTGGTCAATTTGTATCCGTTCGAGAAAACGATCCAAAAACCCGACGTCACGCTCGCTGAGGCGATCGAAAACATCGACATCGGAGGTCCGTCGATGATCCGTAGCGCGGCCAAAAATTATGAATCGGTCACGGTGGTGGTCGATCCGGCCGATTACGACACGGTTTTGGAAAACATGCGCGAAAACAACGGCGAAACGTCCCTGAAATTGCGCGAACACCTTGCGATCAAGGCGTTCATCAAGACTTCCGATTACGACCGTACGATCGGCAATTATTTGAACCGCGAACAAATCACTGAAGCGTCATTCTCATTGTCGTTGCCGCTCGTCACCAAGCTGCGCTACGGCGAAAATCCGCATCAAAACGCCGCGCTTTACGGCGATTTCGAGCGTCACTTTGAAAAACTGCACGGCAAGGAGCTTTCGTTTAACAACATTCTCGATATCAGCGCGGCCACCAACCTGATTGCGGAATTTTCGCAGCCGACGGTGGCGATTTTGAAACACACCAATCCGTGCGGCGTCGGTTCGGACAACGATCTCCGCAAAGCATGGGAGAAAGCGTTCGCAACCGACAAACAGGCGCCGTTCGGCGGGATCATAGTTTGCAATCGCCCGATCACCGAAGCGCTCGCGAAAACGATCAGCGAAATTTTTTCGGAGGTGATTATTGCGCCGGAATTCGACACCAAGGCGCGCGCGCTCTTGCAAAAGAAAAAGAACCTTCGTCTGATTCGGCTCGCGACGTCCGCCGGTGAAGCCCGGCCGATGGTTGATCTGCGCTCGGTTTGCGGCGGACTTCTGGTTCAGGATTCGGACATCGCGGCTGAGAACCCGGAACAGATCGTGACTCAGCGCAAGCCGTCCAAAAAGGAGATGGACGCAATGTTGTTTGGCTGGCGCGTGGTCAAACACGTGAAGTCGAACGCGATTGTTTACTCCGCTTCGGACCGGACGCTTGGGATCGGCGCCGGCCAAATGTCGCGCGTGGACGCGTCGCGCATTGCGATTTGGAAAGCAAACGAAGCCGGTTTGTCGCTCAAGGGCAGCGCGGTTGCGAGTGATGCGTTTTTTCCGTTTCCGGACGGCTTGATCGCCGCAGCCGATGCCGGTGCGACCTGCGCCATTCAACCGGGCGGCTCAGTTCGCGACAAAGAAGTGATCGCCGCCGCCGACGAACGCAAAATGGCGATGATCTTTACGGGAATCAGGCATTTTCGGCACTAGTCCGGTTTCATACGAACGAATTTAGGCACCCTGCGGTGCGAGAAAATTCGAAACTCGAAATCCGAATTTCGAAACAAGCACGAAGGCTCGGATATCAAAACAGGCGCCCGCTCCAAATTCAGATTTCGGTAATGCGAATTTGTTTCGAGACTAGATATTCGAATTTCGAATTTTTGACGGAAGATCGATCCGTGCTGCCGCGTCTCGGACAACTAAATTACGGTTGGAATGTAACCGGTACTAATACGGTCCAGTCACTTGCACCGGGATCGGCGCGCCATTGACGTAAACCGTCGAGCGCAGCCTGGTCGAGAATGGGTTGGCCGGTTGACTCAATGACCTGAACAGTTTTGACCGAACCGTTCGTGCCAAACGTAACGCGATATTTTCCGTTGCCTCGATTCGGGCCGACCCGGATCGACCGCGCTTCGAACGGATATTTTGGCGCGGGATTGTAAAGAACGCGGCGCGCAGTTCGTGGAGTAGGTGTCGGGGAAGGTGATTCCACGGGCGCAGCGGCCCACTTTCCAGTCATTCCTGGTTTGATGGGAGCCAGCAGCGGTTCGAGCTGGCCGGACGGTTGAATTTCATTTTTGCCGCCTGCGGTTACGATTCCGACAACTTCACCGTTTGCATCAAGCACCGGCGCGCCGATCGCGTCCGCCGGTACTGTGCCGCCGAGTTGAAACGGATCCTTTTTCGGGTCCGCACCGCGTGACGTAATCATGCCGCCGGCCATCGGTTGTTCCTTGTGCTCGATCGAGCTGCCAACAATGACGCCCCACGCATTTACTGCGATCGATTCACTATTGCGTTGCAACGGAAGAATCGGCACACCGGTTTTGGTTTCGGCGCGAAGTATCGCCAACCCGCTGGTTTTCGAAAAATCGATCAGGCCGGATACGTTGCGAATTTTCCCATCGGCCGATTTGGCGACGCCGTAAGCCGCGTCGTTGACCAACTCCAAACTTGTGGCGAGCAGGCCATCGCGGGAAATGTAAAATGCGGTCCCGCTTCGCAGCAGTTGTCCTTTCGCGTCGAATACGGTGAGCTCAACGATCGCCGCGTCCGCTTTTTGGGCGACCTTTTGAAACTCCGGCGGGATCGCTGATGTCGACGCAGTCGGACTGGGCGTCGGCGAAGCAACCTCGGAAGCCGAGGCCGATGCCGCTGGGCTCGCGCTTTGGTTAGGAACTGCTGAGGGCGGCGGAGCCACGGACTGAGCCGGCCCCGGCGTCGGGGTCGCCGACAAAATATTGACCTGGCCCGGCGGATTTCGTCCGCACCACGAGTAGGCGAGAATCACGCACAGGGCCAATCCGCAGATCAGAGCAAGGGTCGATTGTCTCATTCCGAAAACGTCGCCAACAGGTTACCGCAATTTCCGAATGTTATCGTGCGGCCGAGGAGAGACGCCACATCCAAATGCAAAGCACTGTCGAGAAAATGAGGGCTACCCAGCTCAGTCCCATGGGAACGACATGACTGCCGAAGGTAATTGGGAGGTGCTTAAACAGTCGCACCACATGTGCGATTGCAACGATCGCGAAAATCAATGACGCAAGCCGCAGACCCGTTCGTTGTGAGTTCATGGCGATATTTTCACATTTCGGCCTGCGCTTTGTCAGCACTAATTCTGTAGCGGCGGTCTCT
>JADMIO011200142.1_pt1 | contig 40879 bp, 40 predicted proteins | sample 8958161 | NCBI WGS metagenome assembly JADMIO01 (sample SAMN16585339, study PRJNA669376) | soil metagenome | isolation source: Crop rotation soil | place: USA: Cullars Rotation, Alabama | collected 2011
CGCGACTTCAAGTCACGTGAATTCCAAGCTTCGGATCCCACTGTGCTGGAAAGCCAGGTCTCGATCCTGCTGCGCAACACCGACAACGCCGGCTTCACGCTCGGGCGGACGTTCCCGACCGGCACGAACCCCCGCTGGATCGCGGTCGGCGACTTCGACGGCAACGGGATCCTCGACCTCGCCGTGACCAACATCGGGGCGGCGACCGTGAGCATCCTGCTCGGCGCCGGCGACGGCAGCTTCACGTCCGAGGCCGACGTGCCCACCGGCGCCGCGCCGGACGGGATGGTCGCGTCCGACTTCAACGGCGACGGCCGCTCCGACCTCGCGGTGGCGAACAGCCAAGCCGCGTCGGTGAGCATCCTTCTTCGCAACGCGGCGAACAACGGCTTCGCCGAGGAGGCCGGCTCGCCGGTCGCCGTCAGCACCACGCCGATCAACCTTGCCCTGGCCGACGTCGACGCGGACGGCCACGCCGATCTCGCCGTCGCCACGTACAGCAACGCGGTGGACATCCTGCGCCGCAACGCGGCCGGCGGGTTCACGCGCGACCCCGCGATCCCCGTCACGGGTGCGCAGAGCGGCATCGCCTCCGGCGACTTCGACGGGGACGGCCGCGCCGATCTCGCCGTGTCGGAGATCACGAACTACACGTTCAGCGCGCTGCTGAACCCGGCCCCGGCGTCGCCCACCCCGACCCCGACGGCGACGCCGCTGCCGCCGCCGGTGGCCGGCAAGACCGTCAACGCCGCGCGCAAGTCCGGCACGGTGCGCTTCCGCAAGCCGGGCTCGAAGAGGTTCGTCACGCTCGCCGCGGACGCGCAGATCCCGGTCGGCAGCACGATCGACACGCGCGCCGGGCGGATCGCCATCACCGCCGCTCAGGCCAAGGGCAAGACGGCGACGGCCGACTTCTTCTCCGGGCTGTTCAAGCTCACCCAGTCCAAGCGCGGCAAGCGGGTGACGACCCTGAAGCTGACCGAGCAGTTGAGCTGCCCGAAGGGCAAGAAGGCGTCAGCGGCGGCCAAGAAGAAGAAGACGCGCCGGTTGTGGGGCCAGGGCAAGGGCGCCTTCAGGACGCAGGGCAGATACAGCGCGGCCACCGTCCGCGGCACCAAGTGGCTCGTTCAGGACCGCTGCGACTCCACGACCACGAAGGTGGCGAGCGGCGTGGTCAGCGTCCGCGACAGCGTCAAGCACAAGACCGTGATCGTCCGGGCGGGCCACCGCTACGTGGCGCACCGCAAGCGCCGATAACCGGGGAGACCATGCCCTGGCGCCCGTCGCCGCTCGTCGCTATGCGGCGAGCGGCACCGGCGCGAGCCAGCGGCGCAGCAGCGCGGCGAGATGCGCCACCGCGGCCGGGTCCGTGAGCATCGTGTAGTGATCGCCGCCGCTGACCAGCGGCTGGACCGGCGCGAAGCGCTCCCAGCCCAGAGCAGGCAGCGCGCCGCGCGCGGCCCGGACGACGGTGAGCGGCCGGGCCGGCGGGACGTGGCGGGCGGCCAGCGCGCGGTCGCGGCGCTGGGCGCGGGCGAACGCCACGTAGCGCCGGCGCATCCCGGCCAGCGACGTGTCGGCGCAGCCGGCGGCGCGCAACAGGCGGGCGAGGGCGTTGTCGACGGGCGGGGCGAGATCGATGCCGGTCAGGGTCTGGCCCCGGCGCGCCCCGATGTAGGCGGCGAAGCGGCGCAGCAGGACCTCGTCGGTCAGCTCCTCGGTGTTGGCGCCAGGCGCCGCGGAGTCCAGCGCCACGACGAAGTCGTCCGGCTCGGCCAGCGCGTGGGCCACGAGCCCGGCGAAGCCCCAGCCGAGCAGCACGCGCGGCGCCGGCCCGAGCTCCGGCCGCAGCCGGCCGGCCAGGATCTCCACGCTGAGCCCATCCGCCTCGCCGGTCCGGCCGGCCTCCCAGTACGGCGTCTCGGCCTCGAGGTCGAGCAGGTGGACGGCCGTGCCGACCGGGAGGTAGGCGCGCAGCCGGCCCCAGACGGAGGCGGGCAGCGGGCCGGCGTGCACGATGCAGAGCTCGAAGTTCGTCACACCTTCAAGAGCGCACTGCGCGCGCCCTGATACGTCGTCAGCGCAGGAAGCCGGCCACGAGCGCGTGGTACGCGGGCACGTGCATGAGGAACGAGTCGTGCCCCCAGGGCGACTCGATCTCCTCGCGGCGCACGTCGCAGCCGCGGCGCATGAGCTCCTGCTCGATGTGCACGGAATGCGCCGTGGAGAAGCGCCAGTCGGTGTCGAAGGAGACCACCAGGAAGCGCGTCGACGGCGTGGGCCCGGCGGGCTCCGCGAACGGCTCGAAGTAGTCCATCACCCGCGACAGGTAGAGGTAGGTGTGGGGCTCGAAGCGGGCGAGGAAGATCTCCGCCTGGTGATCGAGGTAGTGCTCGACCTCGAAGTCCGAGGCCATGGTCATCGGGCCAGGCGCGCGGCGGGCGCGGTCGAACTTCAGCTCCATGCCGAGCTCGGACAGGTACGTGATGTGGGCCAGCATGCGGGCGATCGCCATGCCGTCGTGGCTCAGGATCGCCGCGCGGCCGACCTTGGAGAACGCCAGGTTCTGGGCGGAGAGGCGGGCGGTCGCGCACACGAGCACGGCGCGCTCGAGCTCGTGCGGGTGGTCGAGCGCCCACTGCAGCGCCTGCATCCCGCCGAGTGAGCCGCCGATCGCGGTGTGCACGCGGTCCACTCCGAGCTCGCGCAGCAGCGCGCGGTGCACCTCGACCTGGTCGCGGACGGTGAACAGCGGGAAGGAGAGGCCGTACGGCTCGCCGGTCGCGGGATCGATCGACGAGGGTCCCGTCGTCCCCTTGCAACCGCCGAGCAGGTTCGCGCAGATCACCCGGAAGCGCTCGGTGTCGACCGGCCGCCCGGGCCCGACGAGCTCGCTCCACCAGTCGGTCGCCCGCGCGTCGCCGGTCAGCGCGTGGCAGACGAAGACGACCGGGTGGGTGGGATCCCCTACCGACTCGTAGGCGATCTCGAACTGCTCCAGGCGCGCGCCGGACTCGAGGACGAACGGCTCGGGGAGGACGAGCCGCTCAACCACGCGTGCGCCGCGAGGAGATGACGCCGGTGTCGAACCCCGCCAGGTGCAGCCCGCCGTGGAAGCGCGCGTGCTCGATCTTCACGCAGCGGTTGGAGACCACGTTGAGCCCGGCCGAAGAAGCGATCTCCACGGCCTCGTCGCTGTGCAGGCCGAGCTGCATCCAGAACGTCCCGGCGTGCGCGGCCACGGCCTCGCGCGCCACCTCGGGCAGCTGATCGGCGCGCCGGAAGACGTCGACGATGTCGGGCGCGCCCGGCAGCTCGGCCAGCGACGGATAGCACCGCACGCCGAGGATCTCCTCCTCGTTGGGCGTGACCGGCCAGACCTCGTAGTCGGCGCTGGTCGACAGCAGGTAGGTGAGCACGAAGTTGCTCGCCCGCGCCGGGTTGGCCGAGGCGCCGACGACGGCGATCGTGCGCGCGCCCCGCAGGATGGCCCGGCGCTGCGCGGCGGTGGGCGGCTGCCAGGTCATCCGAGCGCCCGGTCGAGGTCGAACAGGATGTCGTCCACGTCCTCCAGCCCGACGCTGATGCGCACGAGCTCCGGCAGCACGCCGGCGGCCTGCAACGCCGCCTCGGAGAGCTGGCGGTGCGTGGTGGAGCCCGGGTGGATGACCAGCGTGCGCGTGTCCCCCACGTTGGCCAGGTGCGAGCACAGCTCGACGCGGCCGATGAACGCCTCGCCCGCCTGGCGGCCGCCGGTCAGCCCGAACGAGAACACGGCGCCCGGGCCGCGCGGCAGGTACTTCTGCGCCAGCGCGTGGTTGGGGTCGTCCGACAGCCCGGCGTAGCGCACCCAGCTCACGCGCGGGTCGGCCTGCAGCCACTCGGCCACGGCCTGCGCGCCCGCCACGTGCGCCTCCATGCGCAGCGGCAGCGTCTCCATCCCCTGGAGGATCAGGAACGCGTTGAACGGCGACAGCACGCCGCCCAGGTTGCGCAGCCCCTCGACGCGCAGCTTGGTGGCGAAGCCGTACTCGCCGAAGTTGTCCCAGAAGCGCAGGTTGCCGTAGGTGGCCACGGGCTCGGTCATCACCGGGAAGTTGCCGTTGTCCCACGGGAAGCGGCCGGAGTCGACCACCGCGCCGCCGATCGACGTGCCGTGGCCGCCGAGGAACTTGGTGGCCGAGTGGATGACCACGTCGGCGCCGAAGTCCATCGGCCGGCACAGGTACGGCGTGGCCAGCGTGGAGTCGACCACGAACGGCACGCCGGCCTCGTGTGCGATGTCCGCCAGCGCCGAGAGGTCGGCCACCGTGCCCGCCGGGTTGGCCACGATCTCCGTGTAGAGCAGCTTCGTGCGCGGCGTCAGGGCAGCCGCGAACGCGTCCGGGTCGTCCGGGGCCACGAACGTCGTCTCGACGCCGAGCCGGCGCAGGGTGACGTTGAGCAGCGTGTACGTCCCGCCGTACAGCGCCGAGCTGGCCACGATGTGGTCGCCCGCGTCGCACAGGGAGGTGAACAGCAGCGTCTCCGCCGCCTGGCCGCTGCCCGTGGCCACGGCGCCGATGCCGCCCTCGAGGCTGGCGATCCGCTCCTCGAAGACCGCCACGGTGGGGTTGCCCAGGCGCGTGTAGATGTTGCCGTACTTCTGCAGCGCGAACAGGTCGGCGGCGTCCTCGACGTCCTCGAACACGAACGAGGTCGTCTGGTAGATCGGCACCGCGCGCGCCCCCGTGGTCGGGTCCGGCCGCGCGCCGGCGTGGATCGCCCGCGTGCGCATGCCCCAGTCGCGGTCCTCGGGGTCGCTCATGGCGTGGAAGCTACAGTCCGGCGCGATGAGCATCCTCGTCGAGACCGACTGGCTGGCCGCGCACCTGGACGACGTGGTCGTGCTGGAGGCCACCGCGTGGCTGGACCCGCCGACGCGCGAGGGCAAGCCGTACGACGTGCGCAGCGGCCGGGCGGACTGGGAGCGCGAGCACATCCCGGGCTCCGCCTTCGCCGACATCGTGCACGACCTGGCGGAGCCCCACCCCACGCTGAACTTCACGTTCCCGTCGCCGGAGCGCTTCGCGGCCGGCATGTCCGCGCTCGGCGTCGAGGACGGTGTGCGTGTCGTGATCTACGACCGAAACGGCATGACCTGGTCGACGCGGCTGTGGTGGCTGCTGCGGGCCTACGGGTTCGACGACGCGGCGATGCTGAACGGAGGCTTCGAGGCGTGGACGGCCGAGGGCCGGCCCGTGTCCTCCGACCCGGCGCCGGAGCGCCACGCGTCGTTCACGGCCCGGCCGCGGCCCGAGCTGATCGCGGACCGCGACGAGGTCCTGGCCGGCCCGGCCTGCCTGCTCAACGCGCTCTCCCCGGCGGTCTTCCGGGGCGAGCAGAACCGCTACGGCCGGGCGGGCCGCATCCCCGGCAGCGTGAACGTCTACGCGCACTCGCTCGTGGACCCTGACACGCACCGGCTCCTGCCGGCCGAGGAGCTGCGCGAGCGCCTCGGCGCAGTCGGCGCGCTGGACGGCGAGCGGGTCGTCGCCTACTGCGGCGCGGGCGTCTCCGCGACGCTCGACGCGTTCGCGCTGACCCTGCTGGGCGCGGATGACGTGGCGGTCTACGACGGCTCCATGTCGGAGTGGGTGGCCGACCCCGCGCTGCCGCTCGAGCGGGGCTGAGTCAGCGCCGCGACACGCCGGATTGGCGACGTTCACGCCGAAATCGAGCAAATCGTTCCGGTGCATCGCCGCCCGGCGCGGTTCACCCGATTCTGGTTGTCAGTTGCAATTGGCCGCCCGTTTGCAGGGTCTTCGCAGATGTAAGTTGCCGCCGTTACTAAATGGGGACGGGGGCCATGTCTCGACGTGCAGCGCTGGTATTGACGGCGATGGTGATCTGGGGAGCAGCCGGCGCCGCGCCTGCGCTGGCGCAGGATCCCGCGGGTTGCGTCGGCAATCGCCTCGGGATGGACATCTTCAAGGACCGGACCTACATCCGCGACCACGAGACGATCAATTACTTCGTCTCGGTGCGTAACGACTCCGCGAACGCGTGCACGGTGTCGGCGGCCACGGTGCAGCTACAGCTGCCGGACGCGACCGGAAACCCGAGCGCGGTCTTGCAGTCTTTGACCACCAATGCCATCTTCGCCCGGCCCTTCCCCGAACTCGTCTTCGGGCCGTTCCCCTACGTCACGGATTTCGGGACGGCGCCGCCGCAGCGCTACACGGCTCGCGTCTCGCTCACGAACGCCAGGCTGCGCGACATCCCACCGCCCTACTCGCTGCTCAACATCGACCGGACGCTCCAGACGCTGACCGTCCAGCCCGCGCTGACCATCGACAAGGTCGGCTCGACCACCGGCGGCCCCGCGCCCCAGACCGTCACCTACACGTACACGGTGAAGAACACCACGGTCGCGCCCCCGGAGGTGCCGATCGACGACCCGGCGACGTCCATCGCGAACGTGACCCCCACGGACAACACGTGCGGACCGCTGAAGCTCGTCTCGGGCGACGCCAACGCGGACAACATCCTGCAGCGCAGCGAGACCTGGACCTACACGTGCGTGTCCACGTTCGCCAACCCCGGGACGTACACCAACGTCGTGGACGTGTGCGGGGACAACGTGATCGACAACGTCTCCTTGCACTATTGCTCCCCTCCCGACACCTGGACGGTCGTGGTGACCCCGAAACCGCGGGGCGCGGTCAAGGGCGCGTCGGCCAAGGCGTGCGTCTCCCTGCCCACGCACCTCAAGCTGCGGGCCAAGGAGCTCACGCGCGTGCGGGTGCACGTGTCGCTCAATGGGAAGGACATCCCCAACTCGGTGGTGAAGATCAAGGGCGTGGGGATCTCGCGCTCCAAGAAGACCGGCAAGCACGGCATCGTCAACTTCCGCGTGCGGGCGAAGCACAGCGGCCGGCTGACCGTCAAGTCGGATCACTGCATCCCCGCAGCGAGGATCAGCGTCAAGCCGGCGCGGCGCGTCGTGTCGCCGGTGCTGCCGCAGGTCACGGGCTGAGGGCGGCTTGACGGGCCGGGTGCCAGCACGCGCGATCGGCGCGATCCTCCTAGCGCTGATCGCCGCGGCGCCCGCGCCCGCCGCCGCCGCGCCGCCTGCCCGGGTGGAGAAGCTCCAGCGGCTGGGCATGCAGTCGTACTACGCCTTCGTCAACCACGTGGCGCCGGCCCGCACCGCGCCGCGGGGCACGGCCCACGCGATCGCCCACCTGCGGCGGCGCTCGCCGGTGGGCACCGATGATCTCGTGCTCGTGCTCGCGCGGACGAAGGACTCGGCCGGGCACAGCTGGTACCAGGTGCGGCTCCCGGTGCGGCCCAACGGCACGACCGGCTGGGTGCGCGCGTCCGCGCTCGGCGAGCTGCAGCCGCTCAAGACCTGGCTGAAGATCGACACGAACACGACCACCGCGACGCTGGTGAAGGCCGGCAAGGTGGTGTGGCGCGTGCGTGTCGGCGTGGGGCAGCGGCAGTGGCCGACGCCGCGTGGCCAGTTCTTCATCCGCGCGAAGCTGAAGGGCTACGGCTCCGCGGGCTCGTTCTACGGCCCGGTGGCCTTCATAACCAGCGCCACCTCGGACGCGCTGACCGACTGGCCGGGCGGCGGCATCGTCGGCGTGCACGGCACGAGCCTGCCCGGGCTGATCCCCGGCCACATCTCGCACGGCTGCGTGCGCGTGCGCAACGGCGACATCCTGCGGCTCGAGAAGCTGATGCCGGTCGGGACGCCGCTGACCGTCACCTGATCTCCTGGGCCGGCCGCAGCCGGTTGGCCGGGTCGTAGTGCGCCTTGACGCGCCGCAGCCGGGCCAGGTTGGCGCCGTAGTAGGCCTTCAGCGGCGTCCTCAGGTCCGGGTCGGGATAGTTGGGATAGGCGCCGGCCCCGAACGGGGCGATCAGCCGGCGGGCGCGGTTCACGCGCGAGCGGGCGACCGGGATGGCCGTGTAGGACAGGACCTGGACGCTGAAGCGGGCGCTGCGGTGGGCGAACGCGGTGGCGCTGCGCGGGACCTTGTTGATCGCGCCGCCGTAGGCGTCGAGGATGAGGCCGGCGCCGGTGTCGGCGGCGTCCACGAACGCGCGGCGGCCGCGGGCGGACAGGCGGTCGTGCACGTACAGCGAGCTGGCCGCGAACGCTTGGCGCTTGCTGGGCGGCCCGGCCCAGCGGCGCTGCAGCGCGAGGTAGGTGTCGCTGCCCGAGGTCAGGTGCGCGCCCGGAACACGCGTGAGCGGCGCCACGAGCGCCCGCAGCGAGCGCTCCGGCCCCAGGTACTGGCCGAACGCGGCCGCGCCCGTGCCGGTGAGCGTGAAGATCGCCGTCAGCGCGGAGCGCGCCGTGGGGGCGAGCGCGTCCCAGGCGGCCAGCGCCTCCTCGCGCGAGGCCTGCGGGTAGGTGATGCGAAAGAAGGCGGCGCGGTTGACCCGGCGGGTCTTCAGCCGCACGGTGGTGACGACGGCCAGGCTGCCGCCGCCGCCGCGCAGGCCCCAGAACAGATCGGGCTCGGTGGCGTCGTCGATGCGCAGCGCGCGGCCGTCGGCCGTGACGACGTCGAAGCTGGTAACGCGGTCGAGCGTCAGCCCCATCGCCCGCCCGGCCAGGCCCACGCCGCCGCCCAGCACGAGCCCACCGACGGCCACGGTCGGGCACGAGCCGGCCGGCACGGTGACGCCCTTGGCGGCCAGCTTCGTGTACACGTCCCCGAGCCGCGCCGCGGGACCAAGCGCGACTGTCCCGTCGCTGTGGAGCGAGATCCCGTTGAGGTGGCGCAGGTCGACCACCACGGCCGTGCGGCTGGTCGAGTTGCCGTTGTAGCCGTGGCCGCCGGAGCGGGCCACGAGCGGGACGCCGAAGCGTTCCGCCCAGGCTGTCACCTGGCGGATGTCATGCACGTCGCGCACCCGCACCACGGCCGGCGGGCGGACGCCGTCGTAGCGCCGGTTGAACACCACGCGCGCGCCGTCGTAGCCCTTGTCGCCCGGCGCCAGCACCGGCCCGCGGACGGCCGCCCGCAGCGCCCGCAGCTGCGCGGGCGGCAGCGCCGCGTCGGCCTCGGCGGGGAGCAGCGCCGTGGCGACGAGACCCTGGACGAACGTGCGGCGCGTGATCATCGCGGCCATATTTAGCCTGATGTGATGAGTTACCGCCGCTTCGTGGCCCTGGGCGACAGCACGACCGAGGGCCTCATGGACCTCTATCCCGACGGCGGGCTGCGCGGCTGGGCGGACCGCTTGGCGTTTCGCCTCGCGGAACTGGAGCCCGACCTGCGCTACGCGAACCTCGCGGTACGGGGGAAGCTGGCACGCCAGGTGCGGGCGGACCAGCTCGAGCCGGCGCTCGCCCTGGAGCCGGACCTGCTGAGCGTCCTCGCCGGCCTCAACGACATGCTGCGCAAGAGCTGCGACGTTTCCGCGGTGGCGGGGGAGATCGAGGCGATCGTGGTCGCTGCCCGCTCCGCCGGCGCCGATGTCCTCACGTTCACGCTGCCCGACCCCGTCCAGGTCAACCCTCTGGCCCGCAGCGCCGCGATCCGCCTCGCGCGGCTGAACGCGGCGGTGCGGGAGCTGTCCATCCGCCACGGCGCGTTTGTCGTCGACCTCGACCGCCACCCGGTCGCCTCCGACCCGCGGCTGTGGGACGTCGATCGCCTGCACGCCAACCCGGAGGGCCACCGGCGGATCGCCGCCGCCGCCGCGCACGCGCTGGGACTGCCGGACGCCGACGAGGCCTGGTCGACGGCGTTCCCGGACCCGTTCGCCCGCCGCTCGGCCGCCTCCCACGTCGTGTGGGCGCGCCGCTACTTCGCCCCCTGGTTGGTCCGCCGGCTGCGCGGTCGCTCGTCCGGCGACGGCCGCGTGGCCAAGCGACCGCAGCTAGAGCCCGTCCGCTAGCGGGTACCCCTGCTGTAAGCGAGCGAGGAGGCAGCGCCATGGGCACCATGCGGGCGAACCGGTACCAGAACGTCGCGGTCGCGCGGGCGTCGATCGCCCGGGCGGTGATCCTGATCGGGACTGTGGTCGCGCTGATCATCGTCGCGGCGATCCTGCTGTTCGTGCTGGGCGCGAACGGCTCCAACACGATCGTGAAGGCCATCCACGACGCAGGGAAGTTCCTCGCCGGGCCGTTCAAGGGGCTCTTCTCGCTCGACAGCGCGAAGGCCACGCTGGCGCTCAACTGGGGGCTGGCGGCGGTGGTGTGGTACCTGCTGGCGCGGCTGATCGCCCGCCTGATCCTGCGCTAGCCCAATTTTCAGGGTTCACTGTGGATTGACGGTCGCGCGCGCGGGCGCCAGAGTCGCGTGCGTGCGCCGGCTTGACCGCTACCGGGTCGATCCCGATGAGGAGATGGCCGAGCCGGGCTTCGCCCCCGCCCGGCCGGCGCCGGCCGTGGCGGCGCTGCTGCGCCAGGCGACGGCCGGCAACCAGGCGACGCGGCGGGCGGTCGCGGGCAGCAGCGGCCACGCGCTGACGCTTCACGAGGTCGTGATCGCGGCCTTCCAGCAGGACACTTCCGGGGCGATCACGTTCCGGCTCAACGCCACCTCCGTCGACTTCAAGTAGCGCGGCGGCGGTCCAGCACGCGCACGGCCTTGCCCTCGCTGCGCGGCACCTCGCCGGGCGCCAGCACCTCGACGGCGATGCCGACGCCGATGTGGTGACGCAGCGCGCGCTTGGCGGCCTCGGCGAGCGCGGCGCGGTCGGCGCCGCCGTCGACCGACTCGCAGAGCACGCAGATCTCGTCCAGGTCGCGCGGGCGCTCGACCACGAGCTGATAGTGCGGCGCGATGCCGGGCTGGCTGAGCAGCACGTGCTCCACCTGCGACGGATAGAGGTTGACGCCGCGCACGATCAGCATGTCGTCGCGCCGGCCGCGCACGGCGCTCATGCGGGTCAGCGTGCGCCCGCAGGCGCAGACCTCCCGGTTCAAAGACGCGATGTCGCGCGTCCGGTAGCGGATCAGCGGCAGCGCCTCCTTCGTCAGCGTCGTGAAGACGAGCTCGCCCTCGACGCCGTCCGGCAGACGCTCGCCCGTCTCCGGGTCGACGACCTCGACCAGGAAATGGTCCTCGTTGACGTGCAGTCCGTCGCGGGCCTCGCGGCACTCCGCGGATACGCCCGGGCCGACGATCTCCGAGAGCCCGTAGAAGTTGATCGCGGCCAGGCCGAGCTCGCGCTCGATCTGGTCCCGCATGGCCTCCGTCCACGGCTCGGCGCCGAACAGGCCGACCTCGAGCGCCAGCTCGGGCGGGTCGATGCCCGCCTCGCGCACGGCCTGGGCGATGTGCAGCGCGTAGGACGGCGTGGAGGCGAGCGCCTGGCCCTGGAGGTCGCGCAGCAGCGTGGCCTGGCGGCCGGTGACGCCGCCGGACACGGGGATGACGGTGCAGCCGAGCCGCTCGGCGCCCTGGTGGAACCCCAGGCCGCCGGTGAACAGACCGTAGCCGTACGCGTTGTGCACGACCATGCCGGGCCGCACGCCGGCCATGGCCAGCGAGCGGGCCATGACCTCAGACCAGACGCCGAGGTCGTGCTCGGTGTAGCCGACCACCGTCGGCTTGCCGCCGGTCCCGCTGGAGGCGTGGATGCGCCGCAGCTCGCTGACCGGCACGGTCAGCAGGCCGAGCGGATACGTGTTGCGCAGGTCGTCCTTGACGGTGAACGGGAGCTCGGCCAGATCGTCCAGCGACGAGATCTCCGGCACCGGGCCGCGGTGCTCCCGGACGCGGGCCAGCGTGGCCCGCAGGCGCTCGAGCTGGAGCGCCTCCAGCTGCTCGCGCGGTGCCCTCTCAATCGCGGCGCTCGTGGGCACGCCAGTTCTCCTCGAGGTTGCGGATGAGCGCGGGGCTGAAGTGGCAGACCGCCTGCTCACGCGAGTAGACGGACATGTACTCGCGGAAGACGTCGAGCGGCTCGAGGCCGATCCGCAGCGCGCGCCGGTTGGCCAGCCCGGACACGGCGCCGGACGTCGAGAGGTCGGCGGCGCGGCGCTCGATGGCCGCGTCCATCTCGCCGGGCTCGACGATCTCGTCGGCCAGCAGCTCCGGCTCCAGCCGGCGCTCGGACAGGATGGCCTGGCGGGCGATGCGATCGCCCACGAAGCGCGGCAGCCGCAGGTTGGCCGCGCCGGGGATGATCCCCTCCTTGCGGGCCGGCAGCGTGCAGTTGCAGTCCGGCTCGGAGATGATGTGATCGACGGCCAGCAGCAGCTGGCAGGCGCCGCCGATCGCGTGGGTCTCCGCGACGGCGATCCACAGCTTGTCCTGCGTCTCGGTGGGCGCGCGGTCCGGGCTCGTCAGCCCGCGGAACACCTTGTGCACGAGGCCGAGGTCGCGCACGGGGAAGAACAGGTAGGAGAGCTCCCCGCGGTAGAGATGGGTGAGGTTCAGGCCCGCGCCGAAGATGCGCTTGCCCGCGTAGCGCGGGTGCTCGACCACCCCGCCCCGCAGCACGCCGATCTGGACCTGCGGATCGAGCAGGACCAGGTCGACCGCCGCCTCCAGCGGCCCGAGCGTCGAGTTGTCCTCGGCGTTGAGATGGCGCGGGTTGCGCAGCTCGGCCACGCCGATGTTCCCGCGCCGCTCGGCGTAGGCCTTGCCGAGGTCGACGCGGCCGGTCTCCGTGAACTCGTCGAGCTTCGAGAGCGCGAGCTCCGTCGGCCGCAGCATGACCTCGATCAGGTGCGATCCCGTCTCCGGATGCGCGAGGACGTGGCCGAGCAGCTTCCCCTGCGCGACCTCCCACCCCTCCCGGTCCTTCTGCAGGCGGTCGCGCTCGTTGGCCAGCACGGCCTTGCGCGGCGTGAGGCCGGGGACGCGGTCGGCGGCGAGGTAGACGAGCTCCTCCGCGCGCACGGCCTTCGTGCCGTTGGCGGTCAGGTCGGCGTACAGCGCGCGCGTGTGGCGGCGCAAGAAGCGGTCGCGCGTGTCCCCCAGCGCGGCGTGGATCTCGGTCGCCGCCGCCTGCTCGCGCTCGGAGCGGTCGGGCTTGGCCGGGAGGCGGCCGATCGCGTCGGCGCCCTGGAGCAGGAAGGCGCTCGTCTCCTCCGCGTCGCTCGCGTAGTCGCCGTCGAGGTCCGGAGGGGCCGCGTGCAGCGTGTCCATGTCGCGTCACGGTATAGCCTGCCGCCGGCCATGGACTACGACGAGGCCCAGGAGCTGTCCCGCCGGCGCGGAGTCAATCGCTTCCAGTACGAGACCGTCCGCGTCGTCCTGCTGCCGATCGCCAAGGTCTGGTACCGCTTCAGCGTCACTGGCGCCGACAACGTGCCCAAGGAGGGGCCGGTGATCGTCGCGCCCAACCACAAGAGCTTCTACGACTCGTTCTTCGTCGGGCTGGCGACGCGGCGGCCGCTGCACTTCATGGCCAAGGTGGAGCTGTTCGAGGGCCGCTCGGCGCGCTTCCTCTCCGGGCTGGGCGCGTTCCCCGTGCGGCGCGGCACGGCCGACCCGGTGGCGCTGGAGACCGCACGCATCCACCTGGAGAAGGGCCGGGTGCTGGCGATGTTCCCCGAGGGCACGCGCTACCGCGAGCCGGACACGCTGAAGGCGCCGCGGCGCGGCGTCGGGCGGCTGGCCATCGAGGAGCAGGCGCCGATCGTCCCGTGCGCGATCACCGGCACGGAGAAGCTGTTCATCGGCGGCTGGTTCCCGAAGCCGGTGCGCGTGCAGGTGGCGTTCGCCCCGGCGGTCACGCCGGCCCAGCTCGAGGCGACGCCCGCCGCCGCCGCCGAGCTGATCGAGGAGCAGGTGTGGCCGGAGGTGGAGCGCGAGTTCCGCCGGCTGCGCGCCCGTCAGGGCGTGATCGCTGCCCTGATCGCGGCGCTGGGCGCGGGCGGCGGGATCGCCTACCGCCAGCAGCAGCAGCGGCGCAAGAAGCCGGCGAACCGGGTCAAGCGCGCGCTGCCGAAGCGCGGGAAGAAGCGTTAGTCACCAGCGCTGGTGCACGTGGGGCGCGATGCGCTCCTCGTAGACGGCGCGCACCGTCGCCATCGTCTCGTCGTCCAGCGCGGGCAGCCCGACCGCGGCCGCGTTGGCCCGCGCCTGCTCCGGGTTGCGGGCGCCCGGGATGACCGTGGACACCGCGTCGTGCATGAGGATCCAGCGCAGCGCGAACTGGGCGAGCGTGCCGTCCGGGACCAGCGGCTTGAGCTCCGCCACCGCGTCCAGCCCGGCCTCGTAGGGCACGCCGGCGAACGTCTCCCCGACGTCGAAGGCCTCGCCGTGGCGGTTGTAGTTGCGGTGGTCGTCGGAGCCGAACGTCGTCTTCCGCGTGTACTTGCCGGTCAGGAGCCCGCTGGCCAGCGGCACCCGGACGATGACGCCCACGCCGCGCCGCTTCGCCTCGGCGAAGAACACGCCCGCCGGCCGCTGGCGGAACGGGTTGAAGATGATCTGCACGGACACGACGTTCGGGTACTCGATCGCCTTCAGCGCCTCCTCGACGCGCTCGACGCTGACGCCGTAGCGGGCGATCCGGCCCTCCTCGATCATCTTGTCCAGATCCTCGAAGACCTCCGGGTGGAAGTAGAGATCGGTGGGCGGGCAGTGCAGCTGGACGAGCGGGAGCGTGTCCACGCCGAGGTTCTTGCGCGAGCGGTCGTTCCACTTCCGGAAGTGCTCGGGCGAGTAGTTCTTCACCGTCTGCTTCAGCCGCCGGCCCATCTTCGTGGCCACGACGATCTCCGGCCGCTCCTGCAGCAGCCGCCCGACGAGCCGCTCCGAGCGCCCGTCGCCGTACACGTCGGCGGTGTCGAAGAACGTCACGCCGGCGTCCGCCGCGGCGCGCAGGGTGGACAGCGCCTCGTCCTCGTCCACCTCGCCCCAGTCGGCGCCGATCTGCCACGCCCCGAACCCGATCTCCGACACTTCCAGGCCCGCCCGGCCCATCTCCCGCTTTTTCATTACGCGAGAGGCTAGCCCGCGGCGTCGTGCTCGGCCACGACGCGCTTGGGCGCCTGCAGGCGCCAGGCGTCCTCCACCAGCTCGGACAGCTCGGTCGGGTCGACCTGCTCGAGCCGCACCAACACCACCGGGTACTCCTTGTAGTGCGGCGTGACGAAGTAGACGTCAGGGTTGCCCTTCAGCAGCGCGTCGCGGTCCTCCAGGTCGATCACGCGCATGACGAGCGCGTCCGGCTTCGTACGCAGCCGGCACATGAACTTGTTGCGCACCTTCAGCGAGGGCGTGCCGTAGGACTGGCCCACCTCGACTCCCGGCAGCCGCTCGGCCACCGCCAGCACGTCGTTCCAGGTCGGCATCTAGTAGCTGCGCGGCAGGCCGAGCACGTGCTGGCCGAGGTACGCGAGGATCAGGTTGTTGGACACGGGAGCAGTCTGATACACGCGGGTCTCGCGGAACTTGCGCTCGACGTCGAAGCGGCGCAGGAAGCCGTGGCCGCCGTGCGCGTCCAGGCAGGCGTTGGCGGCCAGCCAGGAGGCCTCGGAGGCCAGCAGCTTGGCCATGTTCGCCTCCGGGCCGCAGGGCTCGTGCGCGTCGAAGCGCGCCGCCGCCTCGCGCCGCATCAGGTCGGCCGCGCGCACGGCCGCGTGCGCGCGGGCGAGCGGGAACTGCACGCCCTGGTTGGCGCCGATCGGGCGGCCGAAGACCTCGCGCGCCGACGCGTACTCGACGGCGCGCTCGATGAACCAGCGCCCGTCGCCCACGCACTCGGCGGCGATCAGGATGCGCTCTGCGTTCCAGCCGTCGAGCAGGAGGCGGAAGCCCTCGCCCTCGACGCCCACGAGCGCGTCGAGCGGGATCTCCACGTCCGCGAAGCGGACCTCGGAGGTGGCGTGGTTGACCATCGCCTCCGTCGCCGTGATCGTCACGCCGTCCAGCTCTCGCAGGTCGAGCAGGAAGACGGACAGGCCGTCGTCCGAGGTGCGGGCGAGCAGGATCATCAGGTCGGAGTGCAGCGCCCGCGAGGTCCACGCCTTGTGGCCGTTGACCACCCACCGGTCGCCGCGCCGCTCCGCGCGGGTGGTGATCCGCCGCGTGTCCGAGCCCGCGTCCGTCTCGGTCACGCCGAACGCCTGCAGGCGCAGCTCGCCGGAGGCGACGCGCGGCAGCCAGCGCGCCTTCTGCTCCTCCGAGCCGTGGCGCAGCAGCGTGCCCATCGTGTACATCTGGGCGTGGCAGGCGCTCGCGCTGCCGCCCGACGCGTTGACCTCCTCGAGGATCACCGCCGCCTCGTCCAGGCTGCGGCCACCGCCGCCGTACTCCTCCGGGATCAGCGCCGCCAGGTAGCCCGCAGAGGTCATCGCGTCGACGAACTCCGTCGGGTACGTGCTCGGCTCCAGCGAGCGCCAGTACTCGCCCGGGAAGCGCTCGCACAGCGCGCGCACCGCGTCGCGGATCACGTCAGCTCCTCCGTGTGCTCGCCGCGGAACGGCGCGCGCCGGTACTCCACGTCGGCGAACGGCGAGGCGAGCACGCGCACGTCACCCAGCGCCGGATGCTCGTAGCCGGCGACCGAGCCGCGCGCCTCGACCTGCGGATCCTCCAGCGCGCCGAGCACGTCGTTGACCGCGCCGCACGGCACGCCCGCGCCCGACAGCGTCCGCACGAGCTCCTCCGTCTCCCGCGCGCGGAACAGCGGGCGCAGGATGTCCAGCAGCGCCTCGCGGTGCTCGTCGCGGCCGTCGAACCCGGCGAATCGTGGGTCGGACAGCAGGTCCTCGCGCTCCAGCGCCCGGCACAGGTTCTCCCAGAACTTCTGCTTGGCGCAGGCCACGGTCATCCAGCCGTCGGCCGTCTGGAATGCCTGGAAGGGGACGATCGACGGGTGCGCGGACTCCGCCCGGCGCTGCGGGGCATGCGCGCGCGACGCCGCCCAGGTGCCGACGTAGGTGAGCAGCGAGAGCGCGGTCTCGAACAGCGAGATGTCGCAGTCGCAGCCGAACCCGTCGCGCCGCGCCCGCCACACGCCGGCCAGCAGCGCGAGGGCGGCGACGTAGCCGCCCGAGTAGTCGACGAGCGACGCGCCGGACTTGGTCGGCGGGCCGCCTGGCTCGCCGGTCATGCTCATCCAGCCCGTCAGCCCCTGGAGGATGTAGTCGTAGGCCGGCTCGGCCGCCCGCGGCCCGGTCATCCCGAAGCCGGACAGCGAGCAGCAGACGATCCGCGGGTTGATCCGCATCAGGTCGCCGTAGCGGATGCGCAGCTTCTCCGGCCCGTCGCCGCGCAGGTTGGAGAAGACGGCGTCGGCGTCGCGCACGAGCGCCTCGAACGCCCGCCGGCCCTCGGGCGACCGCAGGTCCAGCGACACCGAGCGCTTGCCGCGGTTGAACGTCTCGAAGAACAGCGAGTCCTCCCCGGAGCGATACGGCGGGACGTAGCGCCCGACGTCGCCGCCCGAGTCCGGGTCCTCGATCTTGATCACGTCGGCGCCCAGGTCGGCCAGCTGCAGCGTCGCCCACGGGCCGGCGCCGAACTGCTCGATGGCCAGGATCCGCACGTCCTCCAGCGGCCGCCTCACCACGCCACCACCAGGTCGGCCCGGGCGGCGGTGCCGGCGATCAGCTCCGCGTTGCGCTCGTCGCTGCGCAGCACCCACTCGCGGGCGGCCGCGGGCGAGCGGCCGAAGTCGATGTGGCGCTGGATGAGCCGATCGACCCGCGCGGGCGCGTCCGGGGCGGTGATGAACCACGCGTCGTCGAGCAGCGGCGGCACCCGCTCCCACAGCAGCAGGTAGTTGCCCTCGGTGACCACGAGCGGGACCTCGCGCGGGACGGGCACGGCGTTGGCGATCGGCTCCTCGATCTCGCGGCGGAACACCGGGGCATAGACGACGGGGTCATCGCTCTCCCGCAGCCGTCGCAGCAGCGCCACGAAGCCGTCGGCGTCGAACGTGTGCGGTGCGCCCTTGCGGTCGGCGATGCCCTGGCGCGTCAGCTCGACCTGGGCGAGATGGAAGGCGTCCATGCCGACCAGCCGGGCGAGGTCCGGGCCGAGCGCGTCGACGACGAGGGCGGCGAGCGTCGACTTGCCCGCGGCCGGCGGTCCGGCGATGCCCAGGATCCGCCGCCCGCCCGCGCTCGCCAGGCGGCGGGCGCGCTCGATCAGCTCGGGGGCCGAGGGCTCCATCGTGCCGCCATTCGTCGCGCGGACGGCCGGTCCTGCCACCCTGTCTCTCGTGCGGAACGCCGTCTTCGCCTGCCTGCTGGTGCTCGCCGCCTGCGGCTCGTCCGATCAGGCCTCGGCCAAGCGGCCGCCCGACCGCTTCGACGCCCAGCGCGCCTACGCCCTCACCAGGCTGCAGGTGGGCTACGGGCAGCGGCCGGCCGGCTCGCCGCAGCTGCGCAAGCTGGCCGAGCGGCTGAAGGTCCGGCTCCCCGGCGGCCACTTCGAGGACATCCCCGGCCAGGAGGGCGTGCGCAACATCGTGGGAACGATCCCCGGCCGCAAGCCCGGGATCGTGGTCGGCGCGCACTACGACACGCTGGTCAAGCCCGAGGGCTTCGTCGGGGCGAACAACGGCGCGGCGGGCAGCGCGATCGTCATCGAGCTCAGCCGCGCGCTCGCCCGGCTGTCCCGGCCGAAGGACGCCCGGGAGGTGCGCTTCGTGCTCTTCGACGGCGAGGAGCCGCCCAGCGGACTGCCCGAGGACGACCCGCACTTCGCCACCAGCGGCCTGCGCGGCTCGCGCGCTTACGTGAAGAAGTACCCGCACCGCACCTCGGCGATGGTCCTGCTCGACTACGTGGGCAACCGCGGCCTGCGCCTGCCGCGGGAGGGCACCTCGACGATCGGCCTGTGGTCGCAGCTGCGGGCCTCCGCGCAGCGCATGGGCAAGGGCGCGTTCTTCCCGCCCACGTCGGAGACGCCGATCATCGACGACCACACGCCGTTCCTGCAGTCCGGCGTCCCCGCGATCGACCTGATCGACTGGAGCTATCCGGGTCACACGCTGCAGGACGGCATGGACAAGATCGACCCGAAGGCGCTCGACGCCGTCGGCGAGTCCGTGCTCGACCTCGTGCAGCGGCTGCGCGCGCGTTAGCGTTCGGAGCCGATGACCGGACTGCGTGAGGCGCGCGATCTCCTGCTGGAGCACCGCGAGGACTACGACGCGGCGCGGGCGGCCTTCCGCTGGCCGGCGCCGGAGGAGTTCAACTGGGCGCTGGAGTGGTTCGACCCGCTCGCGCGCGGCAACGAGGCGACCGGGCTGTGGATCGCCGGCGCGGACGACAGCGCCGACGAGAAGCTGACGTTCGACCAGCTCGCGCGGCGCTCGGACCAGGTGGCGAACTGGCTGCGCGCGCAGGGCGTGGCGCGCGGCGACCGGATCGTGCTGATGCTGGCCAACCAGCTCGAGCTGTGGGAGTCGATGCTGGCGGCGATGAAGCTCGGCGCCGTGGTGATCCCGGCCACGACGCTGCTCGCGCCGGCCGACCTGCGCGACCGGATCGAGCGCGGGAAGGCGCGGCACGTGATCGTGCGCTCGGCCGACACCGGCAAGTGGGACGACGTCGCGGGGACGTATACGAAGATCGCAGTCGGCGAGCCCGTGGACGGCTGGCTGTCCTACGGAGAGACGTCGCAGGCCGAGGAGCAGTTCTCGCCGGACGGCGTCACCCGCGCCGGCGACACGCTGCTCCTGTACTTCACCTCGGGCACGACGGCGCGGCCGAAGCTCGTCGAGCACACGCACGCGTCGTATCCGATCGGCCACCTGTCGACCATGTACTGGATCGGCCTGCGGCCGGGCGACGTGCACCTGAACCTGTCCTCCCCCGGCTGGGCCAAGCACGCCTGGAGCAACCTGTTCGCGCCCTGGCTGGCCGAGGCGACCGTGCTCATCCACAACTTCGAGCGCTTCGACCCGGCGGCGCTGCTGCGCGTGCTCGAGCGCTGCGAGGTGACGTCGTTCTGCGCGCCGCCGACCGTGTGGCGGATGCTCATCCAGGCCGACCTGACGACGGCGCGCACGTCGCTGCGCGAGGTGGTCGGCGCGGGCGAGCCGCTCAACCCCGAGGTGATCGAGCGCGTCCAGGCGGCCTGGGGGCTGACGCTGCGCGACGGCTACGGCCAGACGGAAACCACGGCGCAGATCGGCAACCCGCCGGGCGCGCCGCTGAAGCCCGGGTCGATGGGCCGCCCGCTGCCCGGCTACGAGATCGCACTCGTCGACCCGCTCAGCGGCGAGCCGGCGCAGGAGGGCGAGATCTGCATCGACCTCTCCGCCCGGCCCGTGGCGCTGATGGTCGGCTACCGCGACGACGCCGACCGCAACGCGGACGCGATGGCCGGCGGCTACTACCACACGGGCGACGTGGCGTCGCGCGACGACGAGGGCTACATCACCTACGTCGGGCGCACCGACGACGTGTTCAAGGCCTCCGACTACCGCATCTCACCGTTCGAGCTGGAGAGCGTGCTGATCGAGCACGACGCCGTCGCCGAGGCGGCCGTCGTCCCCTCGCCCGACCCGCTGCGCCTGGCCGTCCCGAAGGCGTACGTCGTGCTGGCCAGCGGGTGGGAGCCGGACCGCGATACGGCGCTGGCCATCCTGCGCCACTGCCGCGAGCACCTGGCGCCGTACAAGCGCATCCGCCGGCTCGAGTTCGCCGAGCTGCCGAAGACGATCTCCGGCAAGATCCGGCGCGTGGAGCTGCGCGGGCGCGAGACCGAGCTGCACACGGGCGACGGCCCCGTCTCCGGCGAGTTCAGCGACTCCGACTTCCCGGAATTGCGCACGTAGCTACCTTCCCGCCTCATGCTCATCGCGGGAATCATCCTGATCGTCATCGCCGTGGCGGCGGCCTTCGTGCAGCGCCACCAGGGCGGCAAGGCGCACGCCGCCCGGGCCACCGAGACGCTGTCCTGCGCCGACATCAGCACGCTGTCGAGCGGCGTCAGCTCCGAGGGCAGCGGCGGCCTCTTCCGCCAGCGCTGCGAGGTCGTCGGCCAAGCCGCCCCGGGTGAGGCCGGCGTGATCAAGGCGCCGCACTCCGGCGCGGAGGCCGTCTGGCACCACAGCACGGTCACCCACCGCTACTGGGAGATGGAGGAGCGGGTCGTCGACGGCCAGCGCCAGCGCAACCGGGTGGAGCGCGACGAGACCGTCTCGGACATCACGTCGGCGCAGCCGTTCGTGATCTCGGACGGCACGGGCTCGGTGGCCGTCTCGCCCGACGGCGCGAACGTCGACAAGCCCGAGAAGGTGGCCGACCGCTTCGAGTCACAGGTCACGCAGCAGCAGCTGCCGAGCGGGTTGGCCGGCGTGCTCGGCTCGTTCCTGCGCGCCGGCGACCAGAGCGGGACGATCGGGTTCGAGTACGAGGAGTGGATCATCCGCCCGGGCGCGCGGCTGTACGTGCACGGCGAGGTGTCCGACGCGTCCGGCCGAGTGGCCTTCGCCAAGCCCTCGGAGGGGCGCTACATCATCTCCACGCGCTCGGAGGAGCAGATCGTGGGCGCGGCGGAGCGCAACGCCACGATCGCCACGGGCGTGGCCGGTGTGCTCGCGGTGGCCGGCGTGGTGCTCGTGGTCCTGGGCCTGATCTAGGACCAGTAGCCGGCCATCAGCTCGCTGCTCCACGCGGGCTGGCGGACCTCCCCGCGCGCCATGAACTCCCGCATCACCGGCTTGAGGTCGAGCACCGGCGTGCCGTCGACGGCGTCGAGCCCGCGCACACGCACCTCGCGCCCGTCGACGCCCTCGATCCGGCCGACGGAGACGCCGAGCCGGTTCGGCCGGTCCTTCCCGCGCTGGGCGAAGATCCCGACGCGCGGCCAGTCCGGGTCGCCCCTCGGGTGGCGCGCGCCCGTGTGGACCTTCGTCGCGAGATGAAGTGGTAAAGCACCTCGGCCAGCATGCGCGCGAGGCTAGCGCCCGGGTCATCCGTTAGCGTCCCAAGCGTGACGGCGATCGGCTATGCAGAGCGGCCGGCACCCGCGCGGGCGCTCGGGCTCTTCGGGCAGGTGATGGGGCTCGTCGCACTGACCGTGGCGGCCGCGACGCTCGGCGTCTACGTCGGGCGCGACTGGGGCGGCGCCGGGTGGTTCATCGCCTGGCTGCTCTCGCTCGGCTGCCTGATCGGCCTCAACGTGGCCAACGCGCGCGGCAACACGGGCCTGGCGTTCGGGCTGCTGCTGCTGTTCGGGCTGCTTGTCGGATGCAGCGTGGCCACGACCGTCAACTACTACGCCGAGACGGACCCGGTGGCCGTGCGGCAGGCGTTCGGGGCGACAGCGCTTACCGTGGCCGGGCTGGGCGCCGGCGGCTACGCGATCCGGAGAGACCTGTCGTTCCTCTACCGGATCGCGTTCTGGCTGCTGCTGGCGCTGCTGGCCGCGGGCGTGGTCCTGATCTTCGTGCGCATCCCGGCCGCATACACGATCTACTCGATCTTCGGGCTCCTGGTCTTCTCGCTCTACACCGTGATCGACTTCAATCGCCTGCGCCGGGCGGGCCGCGGGGAGGCGATCCCGCTGGCGGCCGGGATCTTCCTCGACGTGCTCAACATCTTCCTGTTCTTCCTGCAGATCTTCGGGCGCTCACGCTGAGCACGTCCACCGCCTCCTCGGTCCACGGGCCGGCGGTGATCACCACGGCGTGGTCGATCCCGAGCTCCTGCAGGACCGCTAGGCGCGCGGCGAACTCCGGCGCGGACTCGCCGGGATTCAGCCGGGTGCTGACGGTCTTGTCGATCTCGTCGTAGGGGCGGCCGGCGTCGTCGCAGTGGCGCTTGAGGACGTCGAGCTTGTGGCGGATCGTCTTGCCGCCGTCCGGGATGTCGAACAGGTTGCAGGCGTCGCCGTAGCGGGCCACGAGCCGGAGCGTCTTGCGCTCGCCCATGCCGCCGATAAGGATCGGCGGGTGCGGCGTGCTGAGCGGCAGCGGGCTGCTGTAGGGCTGCTCGAGGCGATGCCGGCGGCCGTGGAACGGTGCGCTGTCGCCCCGCCACATCTGGCGGGCGAGGCGCAGCGTGTCCTCGAGGCTCTCGAAGCGCTCGGCGACGGGCGGCAGCGGCAGCTCCAGCGCCCGCGCCTCCTCCCCGTTGTAGCCGGCGCCCACGCCGAGCCAGGCCCGCCCGCCGGACAGCACGTCGAGCGTGGTCACCGCCTTGATCAGGACGGCCGGCGGCCGGAACGTGACGCCGGTGACCATCGCGCCGAGACGGATGCGTCGTGTCTGCCCGGCCAGATAGCCGAGGGCCGTGTAGGCCTCCAGCATCTCCGAGTCGGGCGTGCTCGACGGGTCGGCCTGGAGGAAGTGGTCAGCGACCCAGAGCGTGTCCAGGCCGCCCTCGTCGGCGGCCTGGGCGATGTGGGTGAGCTGCGGGGCGAGAGGCCCGGTCCAGGAGTAGCTCGTGACGCTCAGGCTGATTCGCATGAGCCTAAGCTTAGATATCTAATTGTGAGATATCAAATCCTAAGTCCAGTACGTTCCCGTGAGCTCCTTCGTCTTCTCCACCTTCCAGTACAAGGTCGACTTCGACCACCGTGCGTCGGGGTTGCCCTTCCACTTGGCCTCGATCGCGTCGAGGAACTTCGCCGGCTCCACGAAGAACATGTCCGCGGTGGGCCACGAGCCCTGCTTGACCACGTCGTAGAGCCCCTTCCACTTCTCGTACCGGCTCTTGGCGTCCACCTGCACGCCGTGGATCGTGGGCGTCAGGATGAGGTCCTCGAGCCGGGTGACGATCAGGTGCCAGCGATCGTCGAGGGCCTTCGCATCCTTGAGCAGCTCGCCGTTGAGCCAGTCGAGGTACTTCGCCGACCACTCGAGCATCTCCGGCTCGCCGCTGCGCTCCTGCCACGACTTGTGCTTCTCGGCGAAGCCGATGTCGGCGGCCTTCTTCGGGGGGAGGGTGGCCTTCAAGTACTCCCAGCGGATGCTGGTCAACTTGGGCGTCGCCGTGACCGCCTTGGGGGCCGGCTTCTCGGCCGTGACCTTCGGCGGCGTGGTGGGCGGCGAGGTGGTGGGCGGCTTCTGCACCGTGGTGGCCGGCTTCGTGGAGCTCGGCTGCGGCCCGGTCGGCTTCTGTTGGACCGGCAGCTGGAGCGGCGCGACGGGGCCGCCGCTGCTCGGCACCTGCATCTTGTTCCAGCGCTCGGCGGCGGCGAAGAACTCGGGGCTGGCGTCGCCCTCCTTCTTCTGCGTCAGCTCGGCCGGGTCGATCCGGGCGGTGTTCAGCGGCGAGGTGGAGAAGCCCCACTTCACGGAGCCGACGAACGTGGCCGGCTTGTCCTGCGTCGCCTCCGTCATCGCGGCCACCTCGAACTCCATGCCGCCCGTCACGGGCGTCGCCTCATCGGCGGTCGGCCCGGGCCAGTCGCGCAGCTGGGCGGGCTGCCACCGCCCGTCGCGCTTCGTCGCCGAGTGACCGTGGTGCTCGGGCTTGTTCGGGTCCCCCGGTCGCGCGACGAACGGATCCGTCGGCTTCATCCGCTTCTCCGTGTAGCGCGGATCGAGGTTCGCCAGGTAGGAGGACTTCACGACGATCTTGCTGAACGCCGCCTGCGCGGCCTCGACGTGCTGGAGGGCGGCCGGGAAGGTGCCCGCCTGCCCCTCGAGCGCCTTGCGCATCATCAGCAGATGGCTGCGCAACGCGGTGCGGGCGTTCACCATGAACTCGCCGGTGGCATAGGTCTCGTTGTCCGCGATCTCCTTGGCCTTTGCGAGCTTGTCGCCGATCAGCTTCTGGAGCGCTTGGTCGCGCGCCGCCAGCCGGTCGAGCTTGCGCAGCGAGTCGGCGAGCTCCGGCACCACCTGCGCGCCCGACCGCTCACCCATCAGCTCGGCGTCGATCACCGGCTCCTTTTCGACGTCGCCGCGCAGGGCCATGCCGGAGGTTCCCTGCTCGAGCCGCTGACCGCCGACCTTGATGGTGCGTTTCACCGTCTGCACCAGGCTCACGCGGTCGGCCGGCAGGTCGGCCTTGGGCTCGAACTCCAGGCGCATCTTCGCGCCCGTCTTCTTCTGTCCGACGGCCACTTCGTTGTCAGCCTCGTAGGTGTGGTCGTAGAAGACCCCACCGGAGACCGGGACGCGCTTGCGCTGCAGGTAGCGGACGAGCGCGTGGTTGCCTGCATGAGCCAGGACGGCTGCGCGAGGCGGGACCGGGTCCGGCTTGGCGGTCCGGCGGCGCGCGTCCTCTGCTTCGTCGAGCAGTTCGTGATGACGCACGTGGCGAATCTCGAACCCGCGAAATGCCGTGGCAAGGCCAGATTCAGGCGCGAGGCACGGGGCATCAGCCGCCCCGATTGCGGAGCGTCATGAGCCGGACGTGTCCAAATCGGCGGCCGGCCTGCGTCGTACTGACAAATGCGACCAAGGAGGCGACATGCCCCAGTACATGCTCTTGCTCTATGCCGAGGAAGCCGAAGGCGAGGAGCTCGCGCACCGCGAGGCCGAGATGCCGCTCTGGTTCGAGCTCAACCGCAGCCTCGAGGAGGCCGGCGTGCTCGTGGGCAACGGCCGCCTGCACTCGACGGCCAGCGCCACGACGGTCACCGCCGTGGGCGGCGAGACCGAGCTGATCGACGGCCCGTTCGCGATCACCAAGGAGGTGCTCGTCGGCTACTACCAGGTGGAGGTGGCCAATCTTGACGACGCCCTCGGCGTCGCCCGGCGCATCCCGCTCATCCGCTACGGGCGCGTCGAGGTCCGCCCGATCATGGACCTCTCCGGTGACTGACCGGGTGGCCGAGGCGGTCGCGCGCGCGTTCCGGGAGGAGCGCGCGGCCGTCCTGGCCACGCTGATCCGCCATGTCGGGGACTTCCAGCTCGCCGAGGACGCGGTCCAGGACGCTTATGCGGCCGCCCTCGCCACCTGGCCGCGCGACGGCGTGCCCGCGAACGCCGGCGCGTGGCTCACGGTCACGGCGCGCCGCCGCGCGATCGACCGCCTGCGCCGCGACCGCTCCGTCGCCGACCGGGCCGGGCGGCTGGCCGAGCTGGTGCGCCTGGACCGCCAGGAGGAGCCGGCCGTGATCGAGGACAGCGCGATCGTCGACGACCGGCTGCGGCTGATGTTCACCTGCTGCCACCCGGCGCTGGACATCTCGGCCCGGGTGGCGCTCACGCTGCGCGCGCTCGGGGGGCTGACCACCGGGGAGATCGCGCGCGCGTTCCTGGTGGCCGAGCCGACGATGGGCAAGCGCATCGTGCGGGCCAAGCGCAAGATCGCCGATGCCCACATCCCGTACGAGGTACCGGCCGACGAGGAGCTGCCGGACCGTCTGCGCGGCGTGCTCCGCGTCGTCTATCTGATCTTCAACGAGGGCTACTCCGCCACCGAGGGCGAGCGCCTGGTGCGGGAGGAGCTGTGCGCGGAGGCGATCCGCCTCGGCCTGCTGCTGCGCGAGCTGATGCCCGACGACGCCGAGGTGTGGGGGCTGCTCGCGCTGATGCTCCTGCACGATGCGCGGCGCGCGGCGCGCGTGGATGCTTCCGGTCGCTATCTGGCGCTGGGTGAGCAGGACCGCTCGCTGTGGGACGAGACCCGGCTGCGCGAGGGCCTGCGCGCCCTCGACCGCGCCGTGCGGTTGCGGCGCCCCGGCCAGTACCAGCTGCAGGCCGCGATCACCGCGCTCCAGCTGGAGGAGGAGCCCGACTGGCCGCAGATCGCGTCGCTGTACGGCGCGCTCGCACAGCTCACGCCAACGGCGGTGGTCGAGCTCAACCGCGCCGTCGCCGTCGGCTTCGCCGACGGGCCCCAGGCCGGCCTGGCCCTGCTGGCGCCGCTGCTGCGCGACCCCGCGCTCGCCCGCTACCAGCCGCTGCACGCCGCCCATGCCGATCTGCTCAGACGCGCCGGCGATGTCGACGGGGCCGTGCGCGCCTATGACGTCGCGATCTCGCTGAGCAGCAACGCGGTCGAGCGCGACGAGCTCGAGCGGCGCCGCCAAGGAATTCTCTGAGGGCTGTCCAAATCGCCGGCCGGGCTGCGTCGGGCTTACATGACCAACCAGAGATGGACCATCGTCCTGGCCTCGCTCGGCGCCTTCATGACCGCGCTGGACACGCTCGTCGTCACCACGTCCCTCCCCGCCCTGCGGCTCGACCTGCACGCGAGCCTGCAGAGCCTCGAGTGGACGGTCAACGCGTACAACCTCGCGTTCGCCTGTTTCCTGCTGACCGGAGCGGCGCTGGGCGACCGCTTCGGCCGCCGGCGCATGTACGTGATCGGCCTGCTGGCCTTCACGGCCGCCTCCGCCGCGGCGGCGCTCTCCCCGAACGCGGCCGCCCTCGTCGCCGCGCGCGCCGTCCAGGGCGCGGGCGCGGCCATCGTCTCTCCTTTGACGCTGACCCTGATCAGCGAGGCGTTCCCCGCGGAGAAGCGGGGCGCCGCGATCGGGCTGTGGGGCGGCATCACCGGCCTCGGCGTGGCCATCGGGCCGGTCGTCGGCGGCGCCGTCGTGAACGGCATCAGCTGGCACTGGATCTTCTGGCTCAACGTGCCGGTCGGGCTGGCGCTGATCCCACTGGCCGCCACGCGCCTGACCGAGAGCTTCGGCCCGCGGTCGCAGCTGGACCTGGTGGGCCTGGTTCTGGCCGGCGCGGGCGCGCTCGGCGTGACCTGGGGCCTCGTCCGCGGCAACGCCGCCGGCTGGGGCAGCGCCGAGGTGGTCGGCTCGCTCGTCGCGGGGTTGGCGCTGTTCGGCGCGTTCCTGGCCTGGGAGCGTCGCGCGCCGAGCCCGATGGTCCCGCTCGGCCTGTTCCGCGAGCGCACGTTCGCCAGCGCCAACGCGGTCAGCCTGTTCATGTACGCGGGGCTGTTCGGCGCGCTGTTCCTGATGTCGCAGTTCTTCCAGAGCTGCCTGGGCTACTCGCCGCTGGAGGCCGGCGTGCGCCTGCTGCCGTGGTCGATGCCGCCGATGTTCATCGCCCCGGTCGCGGGCGTGCTGGCCGACCGCTACGGCAACCGCCCGTTCATGGCACTCGGGCTGGCGCTGCAGGCCGCCGGGCTGGCCTGGGTGGCGCTGATCGCCGCGCCCGACGTGAGCTACCTCGAGGTCGGCGCCGCGCTGATCGTCGCCGGCACGGGCACGTCGTTCTGCTTCCCGACCGTGGCCAACGCCGTGATGGGCTCGGTGCCGCCGTCGGAGGCGGGCGTGGCCTCGGGGACGAACGCCACCATCCGCGAGCTGGGCGGCGTGCTGGGCGTGGCGGTCCTGGCGAGCGTCTTCGCCCGGCCTGGCGTGTTCGGCTCCCCGGACACGTTCGTCGACGGCTTCGTGCCGGCGCTCTGGGTGGCTGTGGCGTTCTCCGCCGCCGGCGTGCTCGCCGCGCTGCTCGGCGCCCCGCGCCGCACCGCATCGATCGCCTCGGCCAGCAGCGTCACCCCGAGCGCGATCGCCGGCTCGTCCAGCGTGGCGTAGCCGAACAGCAGGGCGCCGCCGGGCGCGGGTGTCAGCCGGTAGGGCGCGAGCCCGTACACGGCGATGCCCCGCTCGGCGGCCGCTCGTATGACCGGCTCCTCCGGCAGGTCCGGCGGGAGGTGGCCGACCAGATGCAGCCCGGCGGCGATGCCGCCGGGCCGGATCTCCGGCAGGTGCTCGTGCAGCGCGGCCACGAGCGCGTCGCGCCGGCGGCGGTACACGGGGCGCATCCGGCGCAGGTGGCGGTCGAACTCGCCGGTCGCCAGGAAGTCCGCGAAGGCCAGCTGGTCGAGCACGGGAGAGCCGCGATCGGCCAGCGCCTTCTCGGCCGCCACCGCTTCGACGAGGTGCGGCGGGACGGCGAGCCAGCCGAGCCGCAGCCCCGGGGCGAGCGTCTTGCTGACCGTGCCGGCGTAGATGACCCGGTCCGGCGCGAGGCCCTGCAGGGCGCCGATCGGCGCGCGGTCGTAGCGGTACTCGGCGTCGTAGTCGTCTTCGACGATGATCGCGTCGCGGCCTTGCGCCCAGTCGAGGAGTTGCCGGCGCGCGCCGGCCGGCAGCACGCCCCCGAGCGGCCACTGGTGCGACGGGGTGAGGAGGAGCGCGTCCGCGTCGTTCAGCGCATCGGGGATCAGCCCGTCCTCGCCGACGGGCACTCCGACGACCTCGAGCCCCGCGGCGCGGGCGGCGGGCACGGCGTCGTCGTCGGCGCACGGGTCCTCGACCGCGATCGTCCTGGCGCCCGCCCGGGCCAGGGCGGCGATGACGAGCGAGATGCCCTGCGCAAAGCCGTTGCAGATGACGATGTTCTCGGGCTGGATGGCCGTGCCCCGGACCCGGTTGAGATACGACGCGAGCGCCTGATGCAACGCCGGCGTGCCGCGGCTGCTGACGTAGCCGAAGTCGGCGTCCGACGCCCGGTTGAGCACCCGGCGCATCGACCTCAGCCAGGCCGCGCGCGGGAACATCGAGCCGTCCGCCCGGCAGGGGCAGAAGTCGACGACGATCTCCGGTTGCTCTTGGACCGCGGACACGGGCGGCCGTTGCGCCGCGGTGGCGGCAACCGTCGTGTAGCTGCCCGAGCGGCTCGTCAGATAGCCCTCGGCGACGAGCTGGCTGTACGCCTCCACCACCACGCCACGCGAGACGCCCAGCTCCTGCGCGAGCACCCGCGACGGCGGCAGCGTCGCGCCTCGTTCGAGGCGGCCCGCCTGGACGGCCTCGCGGATCGCCACCTCGATCTGCCGGTGCAGCGCGGTGCCCGCCCCGCGCTCGAGCTCGACGACCAGCCCGAGCGCCGGACCAGAATTGGTCCTCTCCCGCAGCACCGGATCGGATCTTACGGAGAGCACCATTCCCTGACAGCCTCGCGCTTCATGCGACAGCTCGTCAACTCCACCTACATCTCGCTCGACGGCGTGATCGAGGACCCGCAGGACTGGCCCTCCGGCCGCCACCAGGACGACGGCCGCGGCCAGCAGATCCAGACCGAGCTCCTGCTGCGCTGCGACGCGCTCCTGATGGGCCGGCGCACCTACGAGGGCTTCGCCCCGGTCTGGTCCCCGCGCTCCGGCGACGAGTTCACCGACCACATCAACGCGATGGACAAGTGGGTCGTCTCCACCACGCTGCAGGACCCGGACTGGCAGAACACCAGCGTGATCGCGTCCGATCCGGTCGAGGAGATCCGCCGCCGCAAGGCGGAGCCGGGCCGCGACATCGTCCAGTACGGCTTCGGCCCGATCGCCCACGCCCTCATGGCCGAAGGCCTGATCGATGAGCTGCGCCTGTGGATCCACCCGTTCTTCGTCGGCAAGGGCGGCCAGATCTTCCGCGACGCCCCGCCCGCCATGTTCGACCTGTCCGACGTCACCCCGCTGGCCTCCGGGATCGTCGCGGCCACCTATACCCGCCCGAGCTAAGCCGGCCGCCCGCCCCGGAGGATGGGGCGGCGGCCGGCCGAGCGGATCAGTCGGGCTTCCCCACCACGTAGACATGAGCGTCATCGACCGTCGCCTCGATCGTCCCGTAGTCGTCGAGCTTCAGCTGGAAGAACGCGCGGCTGAGCTTGCGGCCGTGGGTCGGGTGCGTGATGAAGACGCTCTGGACCTGGTGGTCGTTGACGGCCAGGTCGTGACAGGTCTGCTTCGGCTCCTGGTCGAGGAAGTAGTACGCGATCGCGCAGACCTCCAGCACACGGCCGGGCGGTGCGTGATCGATGCGGATCTTGCCCGCGACCGTGACCGAGTCGGCGATCGGGCCGCCGTCGTAGGGATAGTTGTGCACGAGGCCGACGCGGCCCCAGGCGTTGTTGCGCACCTTCAGGCTCGCAACCCCCGCGATCGGGTTGTCGGTGCTGCGCGAGACGCGTCCCTCGCTCCTCGAGAAGGCCGCGAATCCCGCCTTCGAGGTCTCGAAGCCGTTGTCCGTCACGAGATCCTGCAGCGAGAAGCCGTCCGGCACGGTCGGGAGCGGCTCCGCGCCGTCGCGCCCCACCACGTAGAGGTGCGCGTCATCGAGCGTCACGTCGAGTGTCCCGCTGTCATCGCGCCGGAGCTCGAAGTACGCGCGGTCCAGGCGCGCGCCGCCCATCGGCTGGCGGACGAACACGTCCACGACGCGCGACGGATCAACGGGGAAGCGCTGGCACAGCGAGCGCGGCTCCTGATCGGTCGTCACGTAGGCCACCGAGCAGACCAGGACGGACTTCCCCTCCGGCACGCTCGAGTCCACGCGCAGCTTCCCGGCGACGGTGACCGAATCCGCGAACGGCCCCGCCTGGAACGGGAACTGCGCCACCGTCGACACCCGCCCGAAGGCGTTCAGCGACACGTGCAAGCTCGAAGCCCCGTCGATCGGGTTGCTCGCGTCCAGCCCCACCGAACCGTCCAGGGGCGAGCTCGGGATGAACCCCGAAACGCCCGACTCGAACCCGGGGTCGGACACGTAGTCCGAGAGCGTGAAGCCGTCCGGGACGGGCGGCGTCTGATCAGTGAGTGGCGCACGGCTCGACGAGCCGGCATGCGCCGCCGGAGCGACGCCGATCAATAGCGCGAGCGACACGCCCGCGGCGACCAACCTCCCGCGTTTCATGGCCGGCATGCTCAGCGCGGCGCACCGCCTCCGCAATCAGGTCGCACCCCCGAACTTTGTGGCTGTGGTTTGATCCGAGCCGATGTGCCGGTGGCTCGGATACTTCGGCGATCCGGTCCGGATCGAAGAGCTCGTCTACAACCCGGCGCACTCGCTGATCGAGCAGAGCCGCTCGGCGCGCTTCACGAGCCATCTCACGAACGCCGACGGCTTCGGGATCGGCTGGTACGGGAGCGAAGAGCGCCCGGGCCTCTACCGCAACGTCTCCCCGGCGTGGAACGACCGCAACCTCCGGGACCTCTGCGCGCAGATCCGCTCCCGGCTGTTCCTCGCGCACGTGCGCGCGGCGACCGGGACACCGGTGCAGCAGACCAACTGCCACCCCTTCCGCCACGGCCGCTGGCTGTTCGTGCACAACGGCTTCATCGACCAGTACATGCAGCTGCGCCGCGACCTGCTGCTGGAAGTCGATCCCCAGCTGTTCGCGCACATCGAGGGCACCACCGACTCCGAGCTGATGTTCCACCTCGCGCTGACCTTCGGGCTCGACGACGAGCCGCTGACGGCACTGGAGCGCATGGCGGAGGCGGTCGAGACAACCGGCCGTCGCCACGGCGTCGAGAACCCGCTGCAGATGACGCTCGGCCTGACCGACGGCGAGCGCCTGTACGCCGTCCGCTACGCGAGCGGAGACGTGGAGCCCAACTCTCTATACGTCAGCAACGACGCGCACGACGTACGCCTGCTCTATCCCGAGAACGAGCGCCTGCAGCACCTGTCTGACGAGGCCCGCGCGGTCGTGTCCGAACCGCTCGCCGACCTCCCGGGTGTCTGGCGAGAGGTACCCGCGTCGACCGCCCTGATCGTCCAGCCGGGCGCCGACGAGCAGGTCCCGTTCATGGCGCGCAGCTAGCCGCTCAGCTCCGCCGCCATGGCCGGCAAATTCCGGCGAGCGGACGGACGACGCCGTGCGCAGGCGGGGTGGCGCACACCGGCGTAACGAATGCCCGCGTCTTCCGTCCCTGGGCCGTCGACCCCGGAAAGGACGGTGGAAAATGGGCCGGTCATGGTGGTGAACGCGCTCGGCGAGACGCAGGCGCGGCGCGCTCGGGACCCTGACCCGGACGTGGCGCTGGTCATCGCGGCCCGCGAGGAGCCGCGTAGGTTCCTCGCGCTATACGACCGCTACTTCGACCGCGTTCTCGGCTACGTTCGGCTTCGGGTTCGCGACGACGCGACGTGCGAGGACGTGACGAGCGTGGTGTTCACGACCGCGCTCGCGCAACTCGGACGCTTCCGCGGCGACGGCAGCTTCGCCGGGTGGTTGTTCCAGATCGCCCGGAACGCCGTGCGTGACGTCCACCGCAGGCCGGCGCTCGAGCCGCTCCCGCTCGACGCGGCACGTTTCGAGCCGGACGTCGAGGAGCGATTCCTGGCCCACGAGCGGGCGGCGCAACTGCGCGCCGTGATCGGCCTGCTCAAACCTGAGCAGCAGCACCTGCTTGCGCTCCGCTACGGGGCGGGTCTCGGTTTCAACGAGATCGGCGAGCTCGTCGGCGCCAGTCCCGCGACGGTCCGGGTCCGCGTGCACCGGATCATTGAAGAGCTGCGACGGAGGTATCCCCATGACGACTGAGGAACTCGAACGGGACCTGGAGATGCTCGCGGCGCCGCGGGAGGCCGACGAGCCCCTGCGAATGGCGATCCGGGAACGACTGGGTGAGCAGATGCTGGTCCGCCACAGGCGCCGGCACATGCCGTGGGTCGGCATCGGCTGGGCCGGCATGGCGGCCGCGGCGATCGCCGCGGCGGTCCTCGCCGTCGGCTTGCCGGGAGGCGGGTCCGCCGGACCGTCGACCGCAGACGCGGCGATCATCCGCCATGCGCTGAAGGCGATGACGGCGCCGGCGAACGTCATCGTCCACGTGAAGGAGACCGGCGTCCAGAACGGGACGCCGATCGGCGTGGAGTGGTGGCAGCAGACCAGTCCGCCCCACGCGCTCAGGATGATCAAGGATGGCGTGGGCCGACACGGCGAGGCCGGGAACGACGGGACCACGGCGTACCAGTACGACGCCGCCACCAGCACGGTCATCGAAACGCCCAGCTCATCCGCGCCGACCTTGGTGGATCCGATCGAGAGCGTCCGGGACCAGCTCGCCCACGGGGATGCCGAGGTCGCGGGCACGGCCACGATCGACGGGAGGGTCATGTACAAGATCGAGCTCCCGACCGGCGCGATCGCGTACTTCGACACCAGCGACTACCGCCCGACGTACGTCGACAACCCCCAAGGCAACGGCAGTGTCGTCCGCACCCGCGTGGTGACCTACGAAGAGCTGCCGACGACCCCCGCCAACGAGCAACTCCTCAGCGTCGCCGCGCAACACCCCGACGCTCGCGTGCACGCGGGCAGCGCTCCGGTCAAGTAGACGCACTTCCAGGCCGCCGGACGCCGGTCGCCGCTGCGGCGAGTGGTCGGGGCAGGTTTGATTCGGACGAACAGCCTGCAAATTGCCCGGTTTCGAGTCAGGCTCCCTTTAGCCTCCCCCGCGATTTCCGGGGGTTTACCGGCTCTGACCGCGCGCCCTCGGTACGGGAAAGTGTGGAAGGAGTCGCTGGCCGCCGCCGGCATGGCGGAAGCCCGGGCTCGTCGTCCACGCCGACAGGGCCGAACTGCTCGTCTTCGGCGGCGTCAACGGCGCCCGCCCCCGGCGATGCCGCCCCTCCGTAGGGTCTGCCAGACACCCAAGGGCATGGTCGTCGCAATCCCCGTGAGGGTTGGCCGGAACCATCCCCAGGGTCACTCGACGCCGGCTCGACCGACGGCGAGCATCGCCAGGACCGTTTCCCGACCCAGAGGTCCTCCCATGACCGTCGTGATCTCAGTCCGCCGGTGGCATCCCGTGCTCACCTTGGCGGTGACCGCACTGCTGTGCTCGGCCGGGACAGCCCGCGCCGCCGGCACGCCACCGCACGCCGACAAGGCCCGGGCCCACGTGACGGGCGAGGCCATGGCGAACGGGCTTGAGGGAACGCGCCCATCCTCGCCAAATGCGACCATCAAAGTCGCTCCGCAGCCTAACTTCGGTTTCACGGGGCGGACCGCCAGTGTCTCTGGGCCCGGCCGACCGGGCACTTTGAGCGCCCGGCCCGCGGCACTATCGGCAGGAGCGGTCCCGCTAAAAAAGCGTTGCAATTGGTCCCGCAAGCATCACGGTGGGACGCGGACCTGCCGCTACTACCGCATCAAGAAACTCGTCAAGACCTGCGTTAAAAGGCCAAAGCATCGAGAGCGATGCACGCTGGCGCACCCTGCGCCGGGCAAGAAACCGCCGACGGGCACGCAAGGCGTATCGCCGGTTGTGGATCCGCCGGTGGCAGCGACGTCGCCACAGCCTGTCACGCCTCCAGTTTCGTCAGAAGCCGAGCGGCCCTCGACGGGGGCGCTTCTTCCCACGGAACAGATTGATCCCGCACCTGAAGCCACTAGCGCCACTCTGCCCGCCTCGGTCGATCTTTCGAACTATTCGGTTCCGGTCGGAAACCAGGGCACCGTCAACTCGTGCGTCACGTGGACGATCCAGTACGCGATGTTCGGTTGGTACTCCAGGCATCAGAACCGGGCCGGCCAGCCGTTCAACCCGATGTACACCTACTCCCAAATCAGCCACCAGCAAAACGTCGGTACCCGTCCGCAGGATGCTTTGAAAGTCGCGGTCGAACAAGGCAACGACACGATGGCGCATTACTCACACAACACGAACGACTACTTGGACCAGCCGAACGCGGCAGAGAAGGCTAACGCGGCAAACTACAAGATTGCGGGGTGGAACACTCTGTTCCAAAGCCCCACCGGCATCGGCAACGCCACCGATACCGCGGCCATCAAGGCAGCGCTCGCGCAGGGCAAACCGGTTGCGATCAGTATGACGGTCCGCGACCCGCTCTTCGACGTGCGGAACAAGGACGCGTCGTACACGTTTGACGACGTGACCAGTCCAGTAGCAGGCCGACACGAGGTCATGGCGACCGGCTACGACACCGCTGGCCTGTGGTTCCAGAACTCGTGGGGCACAGGCTGGGGATTTAATGGCTATGGACATCTGTCGTGGCGAGTCGTCGACCACGATGTGTATGAGGCGGAAACGGTCTCCGGATTTGCCGCGGTCGAGACGGGCGACACGACACGGCCGGTCATGGGCGCCGTGACGGCCAGCCTCTACGAGCACCAAATCGCCAGCACCGCGGTGGCGGCCAAATTCGATTGGTCGGCCACGGACAACACGGGAGTGACCGCCTACGAAGTCCAGGTGACCAAGGACAACGGGCAGAACTGGGCGGTGGACCCCTACGCCGCTGCAAACGCGACGTCGATCGCTCGATGGGTCTCGTTCAACACCACCTACGTCTATGCGGTCCGCGCCCGAGACGCCGCGGGCAACTGGAGTAATTGGGCCCTTAGTAGGCCAGTTACTGCGACGGTGCTCGACGACAAGGCGATAGCCGCGAACAGCCCCTGGGCGCGGTACGCCGCAAGCGATGCGTTTGGCGGCACCTACATAGCCAGTAGCGAAGGTGGAGAAGTCAACGTCTCAGTCACCGGAACCGCCGTCTCCTGGATCACGCCAAGGTTCAGCTCGGGCGGGAGGACGCGAGTCTATTGCGATGGAATCTACGAAGGGACCGCCGATCAATACAGCCCAACTACAGCCTGGGGTCAGACGATGGGTTGGTGCAATTTCTCGACGTATGGCAGCCACACCATAAGACTGGTGAGCGAAGCAACCCCGGGACGACCATGGACAGCTGCCGACGCTTTCGTGATCCTGTCCTAGCCTGCGTCGCGTAGTGACACTAAGCGAGAGCCCTGCGAAGAGCGGGGCTCTCGAGTCAAGTCCCAGGACGTGGTGTAAGAGCACGGCGCCTCGCTCGTCGGTGAGCGCGTCGGCGGCTCAGGCCGGTTGGAGCTGGGCCACCTCCTCCTTCTCCTTGTGTGTGTGATCGTCTGGTCCTGTGAGGACGAGAGAGATCGATTCGGCCGAGAGGTAGCCGCGGCCGACAAGCCACTCATCTCTTTGAAGGACGTGGGGATGTCAAGTCGGTGCGGACTGTCGATTGGCGGCTCCTGGACGGTGTCGGGCAGCGGGTGCTGAGATCTCTTTCGGCGCTTGGCGGCGCATGTGGTCGGGTGGCAGCTGTCCCGGCTTCTCAGATCGTTTGTGGGCCTCAGGCGGCCAGACGAATGGAGGAGCTTGCCGGGACAGGATCGGCCGCGCGGGGCGCGGCGGGCTTGAACGGTTGGTTGCGGTGCAGGATGTGCCAGCTGGCGATGAGGATCTTGCGGGCGACGGCGGCTTTGGCCGGGTTGGCCTTGCCGTGGCGGCGCTTGATCTCGGTGTAGAGCTCGTGCCACGGGTTGCTGGCGCGCCAGGCGTGCTGGGATGCTTCGACGGCGGCCCAGCGCAGCGTGTCGGGGCCGGCCTTGGAGATCCGGCCGGTCCGGGAGCTTTGGCCGGATTGCTTGATCCGCGGGGTCAGGCCGGAGTAGCCGACGAGCTTGCCGGCGGTAGGGAAGCGGCGGATGTCGCCGATCTCCGAGGCAAGCGTCAGCGAGAGCAGCTCGGCGACGCCGGGGATGGTCATCAGCAGCCGTGCGCGCTCGTCGCTGCGGGCGAGTGGCCTGAGCTCACGCTCGAGCGGGGCGAGCTGGCGGTCGAGGTCGTCGATCACGCCGAGCAGGACCGCGAGCGAGTCGCGCCAGACCTCCGGGACGCCGCGCTCGGCGAGCTCGTCCAGCGCACCCGGCTGGCGCAGCGCGGTGAGGTTGCGCCGCAGGCCCCACTGGGTGAGCAGCCCGAAGGTACGGTTGATCGAGGAGGTCCGCAGCCGGATCAGGTGCGAGCGCCGGCGCAGCCGCTCGCGGATCGCGCGGTCATCGATCGGCGGCACCCAGACCGTGGGGACCAGGTCGCGGCGGGCGAGGTCGGCCAGGACGCGCGCGTCGACGCGGTCGGTCTTGCAGGCCAACGGCGCGATCGCCTTGACCTTGCGTGCGTCGGCGATCTCGATCTCCCAGCCGCACGCTTGCAGGCTGTCGCGGACCCAGGGCGCGCCGCTCATCATCTCGATGCAGCCGCGCACCTCCGGACCCAGGCGCGTGACCAGCCGGACGAGTCCGTCCTCGTCGGCCGAGATCGCCCCCTCGATCAGTTCGCCGGACTCGCTGATCGAGCACCACGCCGCGCGGCGGGTGCCCCAGTCGATGCCGAGATACTGCACGTGCTCCTCCTCGCGTCGAAGCGGTCGCTCTGGCAGGCGCCGAGTCTTCGGCGCGGGGAGGACGGACCGCTGCCGCGGCCCGCGAGTCCTTCATGACAGTCGTTCTGCTCGATGCAGAGCATCCCGGCGAGGCGGATCAGGCTGCGGTCGTCGGGGAAGATGCCGACGACGTCGGTGCGCCGGCCGATTTCCTTGTTGAAGCGCTCGAGCGGGTTGGTCGAGCGCAGCTTGCGCCAGTGCGAGCTCGGGAACGCGTAGAAGGCCAGGATGTCCGGTTCGGCGTCCTCGAGCAGCGTGGCGACCTTGGCCAGGCGCCCGTCGAGATGCGCGACCGCCTCAGACAAGCGGTCGCGGGCTTGGGCGAGCGAGTCGGCGTTGAAGATCGGCCGGATCAGGGCCGCCAGCAAGCCGTGCTGGTCCTTGCGGGCGTGCCCCAGGCAGTCTCTGAGGAAGTGGACCGTGCAGCGCTGCCAGCTGCAGCCCAACACCTTCGCGATCGCCGCCTTCAAGCCGGCGTGCGCGTCGCTGATAGCCAGCTGGACGCCGACGAGCCCGCGGGCGACGAGGCCGCGCAGGAAGTCGGTCCAGAACGCTTCGGTCTCGGCCTCGCCGACGTCGATCGAGAGGATCTCGCGCCGCCCGGTCTCGTGCACGCCGTGAGCGATCACCAGCGCCTTGTTGACGACGCGCCCGCCGTCACGGACCTTCTCGACCTTGGCGTCGAGAAACAGGTACGGGTAGCGGCCCTCCAGCGGCCGGCTCCGGAACGCGTCGACGTGCTCGTCCAGCGCCTGGCAGACGCGGCTGACCTCGCTCTTGCTGATCCGCAGCCCCAGGCTCTCGACCAGCTGATCGACCCGCCGGGTCGAGACGCCGCAGACGTAGGCCTGCTGGATGACACCGAGCAACGCCTGCTCCGAGCGTCGCCGCGGCTCCAGAATGCTCGGAAAGTAGCTGCCCTGCCGGATCTTGGGGATCTGCAGCTCAACCTCCCCGGCCCGCGTGTCCCACCGCCGCGCTCGATACCCATTGCGATGCGTCGCCCGATCCCGCGGCCGACGCTCCCCGCGCTCAGCACCGATCAACTCGGAGACCTCAAGCTCCATCAGCTGCGCGCAGACAGCCTTGACCGCCTCGCGGATCACATCGGCGTGCTCATCGAGCAACACCTTCCTGACGACCTCCTCGATCGTCATCCTGTCGGCACCGGCCACGCGGCGCCTCCTTTCGTCGAACCCTGAAGAAGTCCGACGATCTTCAGCGCCGCGTCGGCCGGAACCACGTTCCGTCCGAACCCGACCTACACCACGTTACGGGACGTGACCGGCTCTCGTGCGTTTCGGGGACGGTGGCCGTCGATGCCTGGGGGCCGGCCGAGTGTCGATGGCTCCGAAGACCGATGTCGCTATGTGGGAGGCGTCATCGGCCACCGAACAAGGAGGTTTCCCAGGCCATGACGCCGAGTGTGCCTTGGCCACGGGGTGGCCAAGAAGTCAGTCCTGCGCCCGTGTTAGCGCAGCGACCCCACCGACGGAAAGAGCCGATCACGACCGGCGGCGTCAAGCACGTCCTGAGACTCGACTTTCAACCAGCTCCCGAGACAGCACAGACACCTCGAAGCAATGGCCGTGAGGAATCTTCTCTACCTCATCAAGGGCGGCCTTCGGCCGCCGGCCGGCTGCGCGCGGCTCGCTTCGCTCGCCGTGCTCGCCGGCCAACCCCTCTGAGCGCCAGCTGGAACCTACGCTGGCCGCGTGAACCTGATCGGGTACCTCGCGGGCGGACTGGCAGTCGCGTGCCTCATCGCTCTGGCGGTGCTCGGCGATCGACGAGTTCGGCTCGCCGTGGCGGCGTTCGTGCTCATCGCGGCGATCGGCTACGGACTCTTCCTCGGCTGGCTCACGCGAATCGGCGATTGACGTCAGCCCCACGGGTAGCTCCGGACTTCCGCCGGCGTCAAGAGGACTGCTTCGCAGCTCGCTTACACTCGGCCCTGTCGGGCTCCTGTTGACCCCGCCGGCCGCCTCCGCTGATGAGCGGGTCAAGGAGGCGGCCAGGCCTGCCGACCGGAGGTCACCCACCGATCACGACGTCCAGGCCAGCCGCTCCATCGTCGAGAAGTGGTTGATCCAGAGATCAGCCGCATGGGGCTGATCGTCAGAAAGCCCAATCACGGTGCCGGGCTCGCGGCGCAGCTTGCTCGCAATCCACAGCGCCGGCGCCGCATCGAACGCCTCGGTGAGGCTGCGCCGTAGGCCGCGCAGCCCGGGAACCACGTTGAGGTCGTACGTCAGGTTCAGCGCGACCTTGCCTCGCACGGGATCGGCGATCGCCTCCGCGCGGTCCGACACGCCCCATTCGAGCCTCCGAACGGGCTTCCTCACCCATCGCTCGGAGCCATCGAGCGCGGCCGCCAGCGACGGGCGCTGAAAGTCGACGCCGGCCGCTTCGAGCTCGTCGGCGAACTTCTGCCCCAAGCCCCGAAGGTCGACGGCTATCGCTGCGTCCTCCGAGGTACCTATGGTGGGGGCAGGATTCGAACCTGCGAAGGCAGAGCCAACGGGTTTACAGCCCGTCCCCTTTGACCGCTCGGGAACCCCACCGGGCAGCGTGGCAGTCTAGCGCCGGCTCCACGCGCGCGGGGGCGACTCCGCGATCACACCAAGGTGTGAGAAGACACCCGAAGGTGGTATTGGCGCGCACGCGCCGCGGTGAGATAGTCGCCCCATGCGCAGATCCCACGGCGTGGGGTTCCGGTGACGGCAAGCGCTTTGGTCAAGCCTTATAGCGTCCACGGGGCGCGGGCACGGCTGAGCCGGACGCCGGTGCGGCTGCGTCTGACGGCGGCCGTACTGGCGATCGCGGCGCTGGCGCTCGGCGTCGTCGCGGTGACGGCGGCGACGAACCGCCAGGACGCGGCGCAGTCCGTGTCGGCGAGCAGCGAGCCCCAGCTGATGCTGGCCGAGGGCCTGTATGCGTCGCTCTCCGACGCCGACGCGACCGCGGCGACGACGTTCTTGACCGGCGGGATCGAGTCCACTGCGCGGCGCTCGCAGTATCTGCGCGACCTGGACGACGCCAGCGCTCAGTTGGCCGCGCTGGCCCGCTTTCCAGCACATTGGGATCCTAAGCTTAGAATTCCACGTGGACAAGTTGTCGCG
>JADMIO011482810.1_pt1 | contig 40879 bp, 32 predicted proteins | sample 8958161 | NCBI WGS metagenome assembly JADMIO01 (sample SAMN16585339, study PRJNA669376) | soil metagenome | isolation source: Crop rotation soil | place: USA: Cullars Rotation, Alabama | collected 2011
AGGTGAGCCAGTGTGATTACATTTGCGGCCTAACTGTGGCCAGTCCAGTTACGCTGGAGTCACTAGTATTTAGGTGACACTATAGAAGCGGCCGCGACAACTTGTCCACGTGGAATTCTAAGCTTAGGATCCCAATGTGCTGGAAAGATGCGCTTGCTGCTCTTTTTGAAGAGACCCTTTTCGTCTGTGAACGACTCGGCCCCATCCGCCCCTTCGGTGGCTGGTTGTTGGCCGTCGAGCGCCACCTTGTTGTGCGTCGTCGTTTCGGCGGGGAGATTTTCCACCGTGAAATCGAGCGGGATACGCGCCTCCGTCTTGGCCTGGTACTGGGCGAGACGTTCCTGTAACAGATTTTGAAACTCGGGGAATCGCTCCTTTAAATCCTGCACCGCATTTGGTTCGAGTGCGAGAAGCTGACAATCCGTGAACGCTTCGACCGAAGCGGCGCGCGACGATCCATTCAAGATCGACAACTCGCCGAAATAATCGCCGTCGCGATAGAAGGCGAGGTTCTTTTCCTTGCCGTTATTGGCGAGGAAAGCGCGAGCCCGGCCTTTTTCCAGAATGAACATCGGCCCCGCCGGATCGCCTTGCTGAATAATGATTCCGCCCTTTTGGCAGGTCATGGGCGTCAGATTTTCCAGCATGCTGCGCAGGGCCGGAGCCGGCAGCCGGCCGAAGTTACTGAACTGATAAAGAAATCCCTGGAGCGATCGTTGCCGTCCCGTCATCTCAACGTGATGTCTCAACTCCGGCAGTTGCTCGACCAGGTTGAGGAAATCATTTCGATCCAGCCGGACCAAATCCACCGCGGTGCTGCAGCGGACGGTGGCTTTGCGTGTGCCGCCCTCGGCCAGAGCGGCTTCGCCAAAACTATCGCCCGGCCGCAGTGCACCTAAGGCAATTTCTTCGCCGGTCGGAAGAATTTTAAGCGCCCGGGCCCGTCCTGACGTAAGGACAAAGAAGGCGTCGGCCTGTTCGCCTTCGCGCACGATCACGTCGCCAAATTCGTAATGCTCCTCCTTTAGCAATGAGCTGATTTTTTCGAATACCTCGTCGGGGAGATATTGAAAAAACGAGGAGCGCCGGAGCGCGGCATCTTCTTGTGTTCTCATTGCGCGTGACTGGTAACGCCCTGCCAGTGAATGTTATTGGCCACGAGCTTGGAGAAATGAAGGTCGAGAAGCCGTTTGTCGATTCTTTCCTGCACGACCGGGTCCTCCGCGTTCGGTTCTACTTTCTCCACGATTCGCCATAGTTGGAAACCATCGCCCCGCGCAATCGGATCGAGAACGCTGCCCGTCGTTACGCTCAGGAATTTTTGTTGCAGATCCGGATCGATATCCTCCACCAGAAGGTGCGTTCGCCGATAGGGGTACCTTCCCTCCTTCGCCACTTCTTCCATGGAAAGACCGTCCGCCGTCACACAAAGCGAGGCTTCGCTGGCCGCGTCTTTTGATTCCAGCTCGATCACCTCCACCTCAAGACGCGTTAAAGGTAAGCGCATTGAGGACATTTCCCGCTGACGCGCGGGCAAGGTAAGTATCTCGCCTCGAATCCGCCGATGGATTGCTTCCATGCGCAACATATCGTTGAACCACGAATCATCCCGTCCTAATCCGCTTAACCAATTGGGCAACGCCTGATCGTTGGTGCCAGCGCGGTTGAAAAATGCCGCCTTTTCTTCCGCAGGATCGACATCTTCCTTGTTTTCTTTCTTCGCCGCGGCCCGCCAGGCCATGCGCATGGCCATACGGTCGAATTCTCCGGAAAGTATTATTTCTGCCCGGAGCAGCTTCCGCATGTCGTCCGGGGCGGAAATGTAATCCATGGCCGGGGGAACAACCTCGGGCAAAGCTTTCCCCCAGTAGTGACGCGCAAAATATTCGCCGAAGTCGTCCATGGTGAGGCCGCGTGCCTCGAGCCATTGCTCGGTTTCCTCCGCCGTGATCAGATCATGGTTGTAACGAAAGGTTTCTACGGCCGAATCAATCGCGGCGTCGTCCATCTCGGCGTCGCCGGATTGGTTCTCGCATTCCACGCACCGGAGGAGGTCTTTCCAAATCTCGCTCACTTCTCCCCGGAAAAATGCAGCCTCGATAATGTCTTTATCAGTATAAAAATCGTCGCCGCAGGTGAAGACCGCGGCACCCTCCTCTACCACAGGCTGGCTCTCTGATTCTGACACGAGCCGGCTGTCTTACATTAAAAGTCCGTGAAAAGTCGAGCTTACAATGAGTTTTTTGGCCCAATTTTGAGGCATAAGGGGCATTTTTAGGCCGTGCCACCGGCCCCAGACCCTAACGCTCGGCCCACTCCAGCACGATCTTGCCGGAATTGCCCGACTTCATCAGCTCGATCCCCTCTTTGAATTGGGTATAGGGAAACCGGTGCGTGATGACGGGCGCGATATCGAGGCCGGACTGGATCATGGCTGTCATCTTGTACCAGGTCTCATACATTTCGCGGCCGTAGATGCCTTTTATGGTCAGCGCGCTGAAAACGATTGCATTCCAATCGACCGCGGCGCTTCCGGGCATAATTCCGAGCAGGGCGATCTTGCCGCCGTGAAACATGTTCGGGAGAATGTCGGCAAACGCTTTTGGGTTGCCCGACATCTCCAGGGCGACGTCGAATCCTTCTTTCATGCCCAGGTTCGTCATGGCCTCGGAAAGTTTTTCGGTGCGGACATCCAACGCCAGGGTCGCGCCCAATTTGCGGGCCAAAGCGAGCCGGTATGGATTCACATCTGTGATGACGACGTAACGCGCGCCCGCTTTCTTAGCCACCGGCACAGCCATGCAACCAATCGGTCCCGCGCCGGTGATGAGCACATCTTCGCCGACAAGATCGAAAGAAAGCGCAGTGTGCACAGCGTTGCCGAGCGGATCGAAGCAGGAAAGAACGTCGAGCGGAATGGAAGGATCGGCATGCCAGACATTCGATTGCGGGATGGCGACATATTCGGCCCAGGCGCCATTGCGATTTACGCCCACGCCCTGAGTGTTTGGACATAGGTGACGGCGCCCGGCCAGACAATTGCGGCAATGTCCACACGTAATGTGACCTTCGCCCGTAACTAAGTCGCCTTTAGCGAAACCTTTCACCCGGCTTCCGACTCGATCGATAATCCCCACGTATTCATGCCCGATGGTCATCGGCACCGGGATCGTTTTCTGTGACCACTCGTCCCAGTTATATATATGTACATCTGTGCCGCAGATGGAGGTCTTGAGCACGCGAATAAGCACGTCGTCGTCGGCCACCTCCGGAACCGGAACCTCTTCGAGCCACAATCCCGGCTCGCGTTTGGACTTCACAATGGCCTTCATTGTTTTCTGCACAACTCAACCTAAGCGCCCGCGCCGGTCGCGCAATTCCCCCTTGTCGATCTTGCGCCTTCTGCTTGCGCGCTGCGTCATCCTTCGGGATGATGCCGACTGCATGTCCGCCGCGCTCGAACAAACCGCACCCAAACCGAAGACGAAAGGTGCCGTTTTTGTGCTCCGGTTTTTGAGCACGATCGTGCTTTGGTCGGTCGCGCTCGTCATCGCTTTTTCCGGATATGAATTAGCCTTTCATCTTCTGATCTGTTTGTTCGGATTGGTCGCGCTCTGGGAGTTCTACCGCATGCTCGATCACAAGGGCCTGCCAAATTTCAAGATCGTCGGAATGCTTTGCGGCGTCGTCATGCTAGCCGGGAGTTTTTATTACTTCTCCCGCATGGGCCCGGCCCGCTCGTACGATTTCGAATTGTCCGTGCTGCTTTTCTTTCTGTTAACCATGTTCACGCGCCAGATGTTTGCGGCCTTGCGTGACGACGAGCCGCTTCAAGCCATGGCCTACACGCTCTTTGGTTTGCTCTACGTGCTTTGGCTTTTCAATTTCATGACCAAGATTGTTTATCTCATGCCGCGGTCGAGCACGGGACTCGTGACCGGTCAGTTCTATTGCCTCTATCTGATCGTCGTTACGAAATTCAGCGACATGGGCGCATATCTCACCGGCAGCGTCATCGGCCGTCACCAAATGATCCCGCACATCAGTCCGAAAAAAACGTGGGAAGGGTTTTGCGGCGCCCTTGGTCTCTCGCTGCTCGCGAGCGTTGCTTTGTACAAGTTGATGCCAGGGCATTTATCGTTTCTGACTTCAACGCACGCGATTATTCTTGGATTGCTGCTCGGTTTTGCCGCGGTTATCGGCGATCTGGCCGAGTCGATCATCAAACGCAGCACCGGCGTAAAGGATTCGGGGAATTTCCTGCCCGGAATTGGCGGCGCGCTCGATCTGGTCGACAGCTTGCTTTTTACCGCCCCGCTTTTGTTTTTCTATCTCCGCCTTGTCATCCGCGTTCCATAGTCCGAAGTAAGATCGACCATGAAACGTAAACGAGTCGTCGTTTTAGGGGCGACCGGATCGATTGGCGACAGCACGCTTAAGGTCGCGCACGACATTCCGGATCGCATGGAGATTGTCGGCCTGGCCGCGAACAGCAATGCAGAGAAGCTGGCCAAAGCCGCGAACAAGACCCGCGCGAAATCGGTTTGTCTGGTTGATGAAAGCAAGTTGTCGATCTTGCGCAGCGCGCTCGAATACGAACCGGAGATCTTTGTTGGCGAAAAAGGATTGTGCGAAATCGCGACTATGGCCGAGGCCGACATGGTCCTCATCGCCATTGTCGGCACCGGTGGGTTGCGACCGGCCCTGGCCGCGATAGAAGCAGGCAAAGATCTGGCGGTGGCGAGCAAAGAGATTCTTGTCATGGCGGGTGAAGCTGTGACGGAAGCGGCCAGGAAACGCGGCGTGAAAATTTTGCCGGTCGATAGCGAGCACAACGCCATCTTTCAATGCCTGGATGGACGTGCCTCCGAAGTGCGCCGGATTATTCTGACCGCTTCCGGCGGGCCATTCCGCGAAACGCCGGCCAAAGATTTTGTCGATCTGACCCTGGAGCAGGCGCTCAAGCATCCGACCTGGAACATGGGGCCGAAGATCACGATCGATTCGGCCACTCTGTTTAATAAGGGATTGGAGATGATCGAGGCGCACTGGCTTTTCGGCGTGGAGATGAAACGCGTCGAAGTGGTCATTCATCCGCAAAGCATTGTCCATTCGATGGTGGAATTCACGGACGGCTCGGCTTTGGCGCAGCTGAGTTACTCCGACATGTGTTTCCCGATTCAATACGCCGTTACCTGGCCGGAGCGGGTGCCAAATTCATTGCCTCCGCTCGATTTCGGGAAGGTATCCAAACTCGAATTCGCCCAGCCGCGCTACGACGATTTTCCGGCCTTGAATTTGGCGCGGCGGGCCGGCGAGGCCGGCGGCACTTTGCCGGCGGTCTTGAACGCAGCCAATGAAGTGGCGGTGGCGGCCTTTTTGGATCGGCAAATCGGCTTCCCCCGCATCTGGCAAATGGTCGAAGAAGTGATGGACCGTCATGCCAACGTTGCGCACCCCGATCTCGATGCCATATTGCGGGCCGATCAATGGGCGCGCCAAGAAGCGCGCCAGTTTATCGGGCAATAAAAATCGCACATCATGGTTGCTCACGCCGCACGCGTCGTCTTCATCCTACTCGAGGTCCTGGTCCTTTTTAACCTGCTCATCGTCGTGCACGAGCTGGGTCATTTTCTGGCGGCGCGCTGGCGTGGTCTTTACATCGAAAAGTTCGGCATCTGGTTCGGCAAGCCCATTTGGAAAAAGACGATCAACGGCGTTGAGTACTCCCTTGGTTCGCTGCCTTTCGGCGGATTCGTGGCCCTGCCGCAACTCGCGCCCATGGACATCATTGAAGGCAAAGCGGATGTCGATCGGAAGCAACTCCCGCCCATTTCGGCGATCGACAAGATCATCGTCGCCTTCGCCGGTCCACTTTTCAGTTTTCTCCTCGCCATTCTATTCGCCGTCATCATCACCTCGGTGGGAAGACCGGTGAGCGAGGCCGAGTCGACTACTACGATCGGTTATGTGCTGCCCGATTCGCCCGCGGCCAAAGCCGGGTTAAAGGCAGGCGACAAGATTCTTGCGATCGACGAACAACCGGTTTCGCGTTTCGGCGGAATGGGTGATGACAGCATCACCTGGCGCATTGTGCGCAGCGAAGGCGATACGATTTCAATCACGGTGGCGCGCAACGTTGGCGGGAAGACCGAAACGCAAACGGTGCAGGCTAAACCGGTAGTGCCGGCGACAAAGCCATGGATGCGCAAGGCATTGCGACAAATAGAAATTCTACCGGCGGAGACGCCCGTGGTGGCCGAAGTGCAACCGGAGAGCGCGGCCGCGGCGGCCGGTTTGAAACCGAAAGACGTCATCGTCGCGGTCAACGGGCAGCGCTTATATCACATCCTCGGCATTCGCGATTTCGTTAAAGATCACCCCAATGATTCGTTCACGCTTGCGGTGGACCGCGATCAAAAATCAATCCAGCTGCCATTCGATCCGGGCAATCCGGTCATCGACACTGTTTACAAGGACAGCCCGGCTGATCGCGCCGGCTTGAAAAAAGGCGACGCCGTCGTGGCGTTGGACGGTCAGAGAATACGAACCGCGCTGGCGTTGTCCGATTACATCAAACAACGCGCCGGTCAGCCCGTGGCCATGACGGTGCGACGTAACGGGAAAGAACAGACGGTGCAGGTAACACCGGAAATTCCGCAGGACGATTCACTCCCACGCATTGGGATAATTTGGGAAGAGGATTACGGGATTGTGCTAAATCAATTTGGAGAGATGACGGTGGTGCACCCGAGCCCGGTCGAACAAATCCGCGCCGGCATGATGTCGATCTTTCACACCGTGGGCGCGATCGCATCTTCGAAATCGGACGTCAAGCTTCAGCACATGAGTGGTCCGATCATGATGATGCAGGTCTACTACAAGATGTTTGCCAGTGCGGACGGCTGGCGCATGGCACTCTGGTTTAGCGTCGTGCTCAACGTAAATCTGGCGCTGCTCAATCTGTTGCCAATTCCCGTTCTGGATGGCGGTCACATTGTGCTCGCGATCGTGGAATCCATTCGACGCCGGCCGGTCAGCATTCGCGTGCTCGAAGTCGTGCAAACGGCCTGTGCGGTCTTGATCATCGGGTTCATGGTTTATATCGCATTTTTCGATGTCCAGGATTTGCCGATATTCGGCGGAAAACGCGATGGCCCCCGGTTTATCCCGAAGAAAACGGAGCCGGCTAAGCCGACGACCAATTGATTCCATTCGCCGCGTTGCGTGGCCAGTCTCGTTCCCGTAGATTTGCGGTCGCGTGAAATACTGCGCTGATCTTCTCCAATACCAAAGGCGCGCCACTCGCGAAGTGCGGGTCGGCCATGTCGGCGTGGGTGGCTCGAACCCGATCCGGGTTCAATCGATGATCACGTGCGACACCATGGACACGGAGATGTCGATCCAGCAAACGATGGAGCTGGCGGCGGTCGGTTGCGAGATTGTGCGCATTACCGCGCCGACGGTGAAAGATTCGGCCAATCTCGAGCATATCGTGAAAGGTTTGCGCGAGCGCGGCTGCGACGTGCCTATCGTGGCCGACATTCATTTTAAACCGGAAGCCGCCATGGAAGCGGCCAAGTGGGTCGACAAGGTGCGAATCAACCCCGGGAATTACGCCGATTCGAAAAAGTTTTTGATTCGCGAATACAGCGACGAGCAATACGAGGCGGAATTGAATCGGATTCGCGAGCGATTTACCCCACTGGTCGAGCTTTGCAAAAGGCGCGGGATTGCCATGCGCATCGGCACGAATCACGGCTCGCTTTCCGACCGAATCATGAACCGCTACGGCGACACGCCCCTCGGGATGGTGGAAAGCGCGCTCGAATTCGCGCGCATCGCCCGCGACCTCGATTATCACGCATTCATCTTTTCGATGAAATCGAGCAACCCGAAAGTGATGATCAACGCTTATCGGCTGTTGGTTGCGCGACTCGATCAGGAGGGACCGGACTGGAATTATCCGATTCACCTGGGCGTGACCGAGGCAGGCGAAGGCGAAGATGCGCGAATCAAGAGCGCCATCGGGATTGGCTCGCTTTTGGCGGACGGGATCGGAGACACCATTCGCGTTTCGCTGACCGAGGACAGCATTCATGAAATTCCGGTGGCAAAAGCGCTAGTCGCGAACATTCAGCAAACGCTCAACGCCCACCGCTTAACGCCCAACGTCGAAATGTCTTTCGATCCATTCTCGTATCAACGGCGCGCGACGGAAACAATCGAGCGGGACGGTGTGCGCGTGGGCGGTGAAGAACTGATGCGCGTGGCGATTCGGCAGGAGAACTTCGATAAGATTGCGCACAAGATCGACAAGCTGGGCGATTACAAACCGGAGATCGTTTACGAAAAGGCGAAGGTCCAGGAAGTCGATCCGCGCGACGACGCGGCCGTGGCCCGGCTGAATCAAAACGCTTCGCCACAATTAGTCACGGTGAAGGACGATGTCGATCTTGCCGTCATCGCTGCGTTCCGGCTATTGGCGGCGAAGTTGCAGCCGCGGCATCCGATTCTGTTGAAAGACAATCTGTGCCGACAAGATCGGCATGAAGATTTCCTGCCGACCTTACTGACGGCCGCGACGAACATCGGTTCTTTGCTGTGCGACGGAATCGGCGACGCGATTTTGGTCCAAGGCGAGGAAGCGCCCGGCCAATCGTTGCGTCTCTCTTATAATATACTACAGGCGGCCGGCTCCCGGATTTTCAAGACAGACTACGTGGCCTGCCCGTCGTGCGGGCGTACCTTATTCAACCTGCAAACGACCACGGCCAAGATTAAAGAGAAGACGTTGCATCTTAAAGGCGTAAAGATCGCCATTATGGGTTGCATCGTGAACGGCCCGGGAGAAATGGCGGACGCGGACTTTGGTTATGTGGGCGGCGCGCCGGGAAAGGTCAATTTGTACGTGGGCAAGACCCCGGTGAAATTCAATATTCCGGAAGCAGAGGCGGTCGATCGGTTGCAGGATCTTATTCGCGAACACGGTAAGTGGGTTGATCCGATTTCGTCACCGGCGGAAGCCGTCGCGACGAATTGAGATTGACCGGCTTCGGCGCTTCTCTCAAAATCCGTGCCGAGGGAAAATAGGGTCTGGTCTCTTCAACTTGCCAGCTTATGAAAACAAACCTTCTTGGTCTGACCGTTTCCGTCTTTTTGCTTGGGACACTTTGCACATATGGCGGGGAAATTTCCTACATAGCAATCCCGTCGACGCAAAGCGATCCGAGCAGTGGCATTAGCCCCGAGAATCAATACACCACGGCGCTGGATGCCGGCAGCGAGACCAATCGCGTAGTAAACGGAGTCACGTTAAATCCCTCGCCTGGTTCGGGGCAGTCCATCGTCGCGAACAATTGTTCAATTACGGCATCATCCGGCGCGTTGATCACGACCGGGGGAGCGACCGACAACCTCGCGGCGGATGGATCGCTGCGAGATGTTTTGTCGGACGTGATTTATAATAGTGATGCGGCCGATAATTCGCAGCAGGAGATCGTGCTCAATCCGGCGAGCCTTGTCGCCGGGACCACTTACGAGCTGCGCATTTATGTCGGCAAAGGCGGTAATGGTGATCGGCAGGTAAATCTGTCGTTCGTGGGAGACGGGCAACCGCCAGCGGAGACCGGGTTTTTCAATGAAGATGATGCGCGCACTTCCGCTGGCGGCTTTCAAGATCCAAACCAGGTCTATTGCATCACTTACCGGTTTACGTGGGACGGGAAATCGGTACCGGGGGCAACGGTCACTCAAAAATCGGGTCAGGCGCCATTCGTTTTATATGCGCTAACCAATCATCCCGTTGCGGGAGCTGCTGCGGCCGCGACGGCGCCACCGCCTGCGGCGCAAACAGCACAGGCGACAAACCAGGGGATTACGACTGGTTTGGTTTCGGCCGAGTCGGATCAGGTCGGTGTGACAAGTGACACCTTTTACGGGAACGAATCACTCAATAAAAACGGGCGCTGGATCAACGTCAAAAAATATGGCCGGTGCTGGCAGCCGTCGAATTGCCCATCGGACTGGCGTCCCTACTGGCGCGGAAGCTTTAAACATTGCGACGACTGCGGATGGACATGGACTTGCGATGCGAGCGAAGAGGAATGGGGCTGGGCCACTTACCATTATGGTCGCTGGTGCCGCGTGCAGGGAATCGGATGCGGCTGGGCCTGGATCCCCGGCACGGAATGGTCTGGCGCCTGGGTTTCATGGCGGAAAGGCCAGAGCCCGGAATGTACCTGCGTGGGCTGGGCTCCATTGCCACCGGAAGCGGTGTGCCGGGTCAACGTGGGTGTTAGTACCTGGGTGGACAAGGAATGTGACATCGGGCCCGATTATTACACGTTTGTGAACGTCCGCGACTTCGGTTCGAGCAACTATCACAGTTGCGGGTGTCTCCTGGAACGGAGGCGCTATGTCAACATCATCGAGCATACCGTCAACATCACGAACATCACTTACGTAAATGTGAACGTGAATGTTCACGTCAACATTTATAATGGCGGGCCCGATTTCAATTGGTGCAATCAGCAGATCCGCCAGGGCGGCGGCGTCGAAATCTCCCAGATACATATTAACCGCTACGATGATCCCGGACACTTCAAGGGTGGAAAGTTTTCCCAGATGGACGGCAACATGCTCAATGTCTTCTCTCCGAAAGTGACGAGCGACAAGAACTCGAAGTTCACACCGAAGACCACACTGACCGTCGCCGATAACAAAATCGATCACGGCTGGAACGAAATAAAGGATAAGAAACTTCGGGACGAGCTAAAGAACAAGATTGCCGATCAAACCAAGGGAGAAACTCCACAAACGAAAGTCGCGACCCTGCCAACAGATGTAGCGACAAAAATAAATAAGACAGGCAGCCCCACTCCCGGACCAACAGCGCCCGTCGCCAGCGCTACAGGAGCGCCTATAACTGCTGGCAAATCCCCTTCTCCTTCCGCCAGTCCAATACCGAGTGGCACAGCCGCGTTCGGAAAGACCACCGCGACGGTGACGCCTAAAGGAACAACTCCAAGTCCGTCGCCGAGCACGAGCACCAGCGTGGCAGGCAAGTCTCCAAGTCCAATGGCGACCGCAGGAGCAAGTGCGAGCGCGAGCGCGAGTGTGGCAGGCAAGTCTCCAACTCCAGCGGCGAGCGCGAGCGCCAGTGCGAGTGTCGGGGTTACCGGTAAATCACCGGGCCCGTCGGCGAGTGCATCCGCGGCGAGCAGTGCATCACCAACGCGCACGTTCCCCGAAACGTACAAAGCACCATTGACGTTGAAGAGTGTAACGCCAGCACCATCGGCTACGGCAAGTGCAGCGGGCAGTGCATCACCCACGCGCACGTTCCCGGAAACGTACAAAGCGCCGTTGACGTTGAAGAGTGTAACGCCAGCACCATCGGCTACGGCAAGTGCAGCGGGCAGTGCATCACCCACGCGCACGTTCCCGGAAACGTACAAAGCGCCGTTGACGTTGAAGAGTGTAACGCCGGCGCCATCGGCTACGGCAAGTGCAGCGGGCAGTGCATCACCAACGCGCACGTTCCCGGAAACGTACAAAGCACCATTGACGTTGAAGAGTGTAACGCCAGCGCCATCGGCCACAGCAAGTGCAGCGGGCAGCGCATCGCCCACGCGCACGTTCCCGGAAACGTACAAAGCACCATTGACGTTGAAGAGTGTAACGCCAGCTCCCTCGGCAAGTGCAGCGGGCAGCGCATCGCCCACGCGCACGTTCCCGGAAACGTATAAAGCGCCGTTGACATTGAAGAGCGTAACGCCAGCTCCCTCGGCAAGTGCAGCGGGCAGTGCGTCACCGACGCGCACGTTCCCGGAAACGTATAAAGCGCCGTTGACGCTCAAGAGCGTAACGCCTGCCCCAAGTGTGGCAGCACCCAAGAACTTAAATGTTCCGGGTCAGGTAATGCCCACACCGAGCGCTTCGCCCAAGGTGATTCGATCTATTCCGCCGACGACAACTCCGGCGCCTACAATCGGTAAAGCGTGGACCCCGATCCCGCAGTCTCAATCTATGAAGCCGACATTCACATCGACGCCCAAACCGATGCCTACGCAAACACCCAAGCCGGCAATCATGTCGACGCCCAAACCGACGCCGGTATCAACACCCAAGCTAACGCCGAAGCCGGTAATCATGGCGACCCCGCGGCCGACTCCCATGATGACGCCGAAACCGACTCCATCGGGGCCGTCTAAAGCGCAGTTGCTCCAGCAGCAGCAACAGTTGAAAGCTCAGCAGTTACAACAGCAACAGCTGAAAACCCAGCAGTTGCAGCAACAACAAAATCAATTGAAGGCGCAGCAGCTGCAACAACAGCAGCAACTCAAAGCACAGCAGTTGCAGCAGCAGCAATTGAAAGCGCAACAATTGCAACAGCAGCAGCAGCTCAACCAGCAGAAGCTAATTCAACAACAGAAGCTGCAGCAGGGCCTGAGAAAGCCGACACCGACTCCTACACCCGTTCGGTAAAAGCAGCTGTTACATTTAGACATTATCAGGCGAAGCGTTCCGGCGGCGCTTCGCCTGAATTATGGTCAATCTTGAGCGTCGCCCGTTTGTAAACCGGAGCGAAAAGATTCTACTTTTTTTACCGTATAATTCACAGGGCTGAAATCGAATCGTAAATCACAATCAATTGATCTACAGCGATTTACGGAGCAAACGAGCCGGACTGAAAAAATTTCAATAAAAAGTAAAAATAATCTTGACGGTTTGGATCAAGACCGTCATCCTCGCCCCCTTAACGTCAGGTTCAGTCAGTGTAAATCGTACCTTCGCAAAATCTATGAGCCCTTCGCATACCTCAAAAATCGGATCGTTTTTTAATTCTCCTTCGCTACGCATTTGTCTGGCGATGGTCGTGACCGCGTCTGTCGCGCTGGTGGCGCCTTTGTCGGCGCAAACCCGCATGGACAGTTCGGCGGAGCGTCTCTCTGGCGCCGATGTGCCAGCGAGCATGCAGAACGCCGTGCAAGTCATGGTCGAACTGACCAGCGCGCCCGCATCTGTTCCTTACGCGGCTGCCTTGAAGACCGCGCAAGCCCAGGCTGACGCTCAACGCAACTTTGCCTTAGCCCATCCGAACCTCAAAACTTCCCAAGCCCTTCTTTCGACCAAGCAAGCGGTGCAGATCAGTGCATCGGCCGCCAACCAGGTGGCCAGTGCCGTGCGCCAGATCGACCAGACACAACGCTCGTTGATGCCTTCCCTCACTGCGACCGGTGGCAAAGTCATGTTCCGCGTGCAACGCGTTTATAACGGTATCGCGATGGTGGTAAGCCCGGATAAAATTTCCGCGATTGAACAAATGCCCGGCGTGAAAGCGGTTCACCCGATGCATCCGAAAAGCCCGACTGCATTTACTGACGTTGATTTTCTTGGAGTCCGCACGGCCTGGGCCGCGGCTAATCCATTCGGCGGAGCGCATGGCGAAAACGTGAAGGTCGGCGTGATCGACTCCGGTCTGGATTATGTTCACACCAACTTTGGCGGTAACGGCGATTACACTGGCGTTACAGACACGAACCCGAACGGACATTTCCCGAGTCTCAAGGTTCCCGGCGGTTACGATTTCGTCGGCGATGCCTACAATGCGAATGATGCGGTTCCGATTATCGCGCCCGACAACAACCCATGGGACGGCGATCCTTCCGGCAGCTCGGCTGGTCACGGCACCGCTTGCGCCAGTTTGATTGGCGGCTACGGCGTGAATGGCAACGGCACGACCTACGTTCTCAATACCTACGACGCGACCAACCCGGTCATTGCCAACATGAAAATCAGCCCCGGCATGGCTCCGGATTGCAAACTTTATCCTTTGCGCGTTTTCGGTAATTCCGGCGCAACCAACTTTACCACACCTGCGATCGAGTGGGCCCTGGATCCAAACGGCGACGGCAATTTCGCCGATCACCTCGACGTGGTCAGCATGTCGTTAGGTTCGAACGAAGGCTATGCCGACGATGATTCGGCCGTAGCTTCCTCCAACGCGGCCGCGGCGGGCGTTCTCGTCTGCGCCGCTTCGGGCAATGCCGCTGACACCTATTATATTACGAGCAGCCCGGCGAGCGCCAATGGCATCCTCAGCGTGGCCGCGTCCTATAATGATCAGGGCGGTTACATTTATGATTCCAGCATTACCCCGCACACGAACGCGGGCGCCGGCACTCCTCCGGACGGCAAGTACAAATCCATTTATGGCAATCCTTGCCCGCACGTTCCGGCGGGTGGCTTAACGCGCGACGTCGTCTATGCCGTTCCGGCCAATGGTGGCAACGAAGTATCCGGTGTTGATCCGGTCAATAGCAACCCATGGTCGAACGCAGCCAACGTCAATGGCAAGATTGCCATGTGTAATCGCGGCACCAGTTCATTTGTGCAAAAGGCCGCGCACGCCCAAGCCTCGGGAGCGGTCGCTTTGATTATCGTTAACGAAACCCAGCCGACCGCCGATCCGATTATCGCCGGCTTAACTGGCGGACCAGCCATCACCATACCGGTGGTTATGATCAGTAAGACAGATGGCGACGCCATCAGAACGGCAGCCGGCGGATTTGATGCAACGACAGGCCTGCCGACCAACAGCCCGGTTAACGTCACGATTAATAGTGACAACGGCGCGGTCGTGCATAGCACAACCGCGACCGACACGATGCCGCAATACAGCTCGCGCGGTCCGCGTCAGGGTGACTCAGCGTTGAAACCGGATATCACGGCGCCAGCCGAAGTGGTGGGCGTAGCCACAAACCACACCGGCAGCAACGTGGAAAACTTTAACGGCACCTCCTCGGCCACCCCGCACATGTCGGGTATCATGGCCTTGTTGCGCCAGCTTCACCCGACCTGGACGGTGGAAGAATTGAACGCCTTGGCGGTCAACACCGCGACGCATGACTTGAGCACCGGCCCGTCGCCGGTCCCTGCGCCAACCCCAGTGCCTTCACCGAACAAGACTTATGGTGTGGGTCGCGTGGGTGCGGGACGAGTCGATGTGAACAAAGCCGCCACGGCGAACGTGGTCGCATTTAACCAGACCAATCCCGGTTACATCAGCGTCTCCTTTGGAGTTGTGGATGTGCCCGCTGCCAGCAGCGTGACCTTGTCCAAGACTGTGAAAGTCGTTAACAAGAGCGCGGCATCGGTCACTTATAACATCACCTACCAAGACGTGAATGCGACGGCCGGATCAAGCTACACCTTGCCAGCCTCCATTACGGTGGGCGCGGGTTCTACCGGCACGTTCAATGTCGGTTACACCGCGACAGGCAGTGCCTTGCGACATGAAGCGGATCAATCGATCACGCTTACTCAGCCGACTTCTGTGGGTAACTCGGCACGTCAGTATTTGAGCGAGAAGGCCGGATATGCGGTCCTCACTCCGACCAGTGGTCCTGAGCCCGTTATCCGTGTTCCGCTCTATGCGGCACCAAGGCCGGTTGCCACCATGCACGCCACCACCACCGGGGTAGTTCCTGCTGCGCCGAGTGGATCGTTCACGGTGAATCTGTCAGGTCTGCCCATCAATACGGGCGCAAGCTTCCCGACCGATATCATTAGTTTGGTCAAGCCATTCGAACTGCAATACGCCAGTCCGTTGGCCAACTCGCCTGGCGCGCCAGTCGATCCCAACGTGATCAAATATGTCGGCGTGACGAGCGACTGGACGAACCGGACTCCAGCACAACGGACTGGTTTCGCGACCAACGTGACCTTTGCCATCGATGGCTTTGGTGACGCTTCCGTGCCGGAATTCAATGCTTCGGACAAGGAAATCTTCATCGACTTCGATTTCGACGGTATCTTTGATGCCGCGATCTTCATGAGTTCGAGAGGAAATACTTCCGCGCAGAACTTCCACACCAACGCCTACCGGCCGATTTATGTGGATATCGCCAACATCAATGGACAGGGCGCGAACGCTCAGTTCGGATTGACTGGCCCGACCAACGCTATACAACCGAACGTGCGTGACACGAACAGCTTCAATAACAGCGCCATCATCGTTCCGGCGACAGGAGCGGGATTGGTCGGCGATGCGCCGTTCAACGCGTTCCAATATCAGGTCGTTACCTTCGACCGCAACGGCGTGGAAGTGGATGAGACTCCGCTGCTGCTCTTCGACGCGAAAAACCCTGGATTCGACACCATCCCTGCCACCGGCAGTGCGAGCACGGTGCCGACGTCGGGCACATTGCTTGAACCATTCATGTTCACCGATCTGCCGACGACCAGCATCAACGTCAATTACAACGGCACGAACTTCCAAACCGCCGGCTCGCTCGGATTGCTCCTGGTGCATATGCACAACGGCAGCGGTCAGCGCTCCGATGTGGTCGCGTTCCAAGCGCCGACGATCAAGAGCTTCACCCCGACCCACGCCAAGGTGGGTGCGACGATTACCATTACCGGCTCGAACTTCGGTCCGGGAACAGTGGTTACGTTCTTCAACAATAAGCCGTCGGCTACCGTCAACGTCCTGACTCCGAATACGCTCACGGCCAAGGTGCCGGTGGGTGCGATCAGCGGTCCGATCCGCGTCTCGAACGCAGCCGGATCCGCGATCAAGGGCGGTTTCACAGTTGATCCTTGACAGGGGAGCAGTAATTAAGAAAAACTAGAATCTACATATGAGACCGCCTAAAATTCGTCGGCTTCCGTTTCTGATCACGGGCTTGTTTGTCTGCGCGGTGTTCGCGCAGACGAGCGGCGCGGCAACAGTGCAAGGGTTTGAACCGGGCGATCCCGCTATTGTCACCAAGAGCGGTGACGCGGGCGTTAAGACGGGTGCCTATGAAACCCAGGCCCCGCCGCAGGGATCGAATCAGTATCTGATCACCACGATTCGGGCCGCCGATAACGAAGACGGCATCACTAACCAAAATGGAGCGGATGCACAGACCTTCGTTAACTATAATAGCGCGATCTTTTTCGGCAATGCCCCATCGGGCGGAGACGGATCAGGCGTCCTCATACCGTTCACGATCGGACCGGATGGCGCGCTGGAGTTGACTCTTCAGTACGACTTCCTTTCGAACGAACCGGGCCAGACGATTATGCGAAACGACTTCGCTGTTGCCGGCATCTTCAATAGCCTCAACGTGCTGCAAGGAACCGTAACCAAGTTTGTTACGGTGACCACAGCAGGTGGCGCATCGATGCCTCTATTCGGCGATCAAAGCATCTTTGTATTCCATTCCGGAATAACAACGTTGCACCTCTCCGTGGCAGGCTTCGCTCCAGGTAACTACAACCTCGCGCTTGGCGTCGAAGACGCGACGCCGGGAGCTGATCACGCCTCCGGCTTGTTGATCGACAACGTGCAAGTCGTTCCAGAACCCTCCACCGTGGCGCTGGGCCTTGCCGGTGCGGTTCTTTTGGTCGCCTTGCGCAAAGGATTCAAAAGAGCGTAGTCACATCTAGTTTTAATTCTCGAAGCGGGCCGGCAGCAATGCTGGCCCGCTTTGTTTTCAAGGCACAAGATCGACATCTTTAACGCCGAGCTTCAGCAGCGAAACATGAGTCGGTTGGTTTTGATTCCATCTCCACGGTTGACGGAGCGCCGTGTCGCCACCATATTCCGCGCGCATCTGATTACAGGGTGGGCGCATCGCCTGCCGGCTCAACCACGGCCATCTGCCTGACGGCAGATTGTCCTGCAATCACGAGAAGCTCGCATGGACAAGATTCGTAACATCGCCATTATTGCGCACGTTGACCACGGCAAGACTACGCTTGTCGACCAACTGCTGCGCCAATCGGGGACCTTTCGCTCCAACCAAAAAGTCGAGGAGCGCGTCATGGACTCGATGGACCTGGAGCGCGAAAAGGGAATAACCATTCGGGCGAAGAATGCCGCTTTTCATTGGAAGGATTACCGCATCAATATTGTGGACACACCCGGTCACGCCGATTTTGGCGGCGAGGTCGAGCGCATCATGAAGATGGTTGATGGCGTGCTTTTGGTGGTCGACGCGCACGATGGACCGCAAGCGCAAACCCGCTTCGTTCTCCGCAAGGCCATGGAGAATCGCGTCAAACCGATCGTCGTGATCAATAAGGTCGACCGGGAAAATGCCCGGCCGCACAAGGTGCTTGATATGGTGTTCGATCTCTTTGTCGAGCTGAAGGCCACCGACGAGCAACTCGATTTTCCGATCATTTACGCGAGCGCGAAAGAGGGCTTTGCCATGCGCGAGTTGCACGACAACAGCGAAGACATGACGCCGCTTTTCGAAGCGATTGTCGAACACGTGCCGCCGCCGACGGTGTCCGACCAGCCGTTCTTTCAAATGCTTGTCTCCAACCTTCATTACAGCGACTACATCGGCCGGATCGCCTTGGGTCGTGTTGTCAGCGGCCGCGTTTCCGTGGGGGATTCGATTGTCTGTATTCATCGCGATGGCCAGCGTGAGCGGGCCGCGGTCACAGCACTATTTACCTATGAGGGGCTGGAGCAGATCCAGACCAAGCACGCCAGCGCCGGCGAGATTGTTGGACTGTCCGGTTTCGAAGATGTTTTTATTGGCGAGACCCTGACCGATCGTGAAGAACGCGCGCCTTTGCAATTTGTCGACATCGATCCCCCCACCATTCGCATGCGTATTCTGGTGAATGATTCCCCCTTCGCCGGCCGGGAAGGGAAGTTTGTTACGGCGCGACATATCAAGGAACGACTGGTCCGCGAGACCCGGGGCAACGTCTCCCTCCAGGTTAACGATACTGACACGGCCGGTGCATTTGAGATCAATGCGCGCGGCGAAATGCAGATTGCCATCCTGGTCGAGCAGATGCGACGCGAAGGGTATGAAGTAATGGTGTCGCGCCCCGAAGTAATCTTTCATCGAGACAAGAACGGCGAGCTGCTCGAGCCGATCGAAAATCTATATGTCGATCTTCCCGCCGGTAATCTGGGCGACGTGGTGCAGTCGTTGGCTGCGCGCAAAGGCGAGATTGTGCACATGGACCATCATGCTGCCCGTGTGTCGGTCGAAGCTATCATCCCGACGCGTGGTTTGATTGGGTTCGAAACCGACCTGGTAAACCTGACCCGCGGCGAAGGTTTAATGAGTCACCTCTTTCGTGAGTACGCCCCGTTCAAAGGTGAAATCGAAGGACGCAATCGCGGCGTAATGGTGTCGATGGAATCGGGAACCAGCACAGCCTATGCGCTGAATAACATCCAGGCGCGGGGAAAGATTTTTATCGGTCCCCAGGAAGACGTCTATGCGGGCATGATCGTGGGCGAGAATGCGCGGCCCGATGATTTGCCGGTGAACCCGTGCAAGGCCAAACACCTGACCAATATGCGCTCCCAGGGAGACGGGAAAGGCATTCAGCTGGAGGCGCCTCTGCGCATGAGCCTGGAGCGCGCGATCGAGTACATCGATACGGACGAATACGTCGAGGCTACCCCCAAATCCCTGCGTTTGCGCAAGCGTCTGCTCGATGCCACGGCTCGTAAACGGGCTCTGGTTGAGGTTTGACAAGGGGCCCGGCTTCCGATTGAATATGGCTCGTTAGTTTGCTCTCCTCGCCGGCCATTCGCCCGCGAGGTTGCATCTCAGGTTCACTTCTTCGTTGGTATTTTTCCGGTCAAAAATTATTAGAGCCGCATCCTATGGCGGGACACAGCAAATGGTCGAAGGTTAAGCGTTTCAAGGGAGCGATCGACGCGAAACGCGGCCAGATCTTTAGTAAATTATCGAAGGAAATCTCCATCGCGGCCAAGACCGGCGGGGGCGATCCGGACAGCAATGCCCGTTTGCGCAGCGCCATTCAAACGGCGCGCTCCCAAAGCATGCCCAATGATAATATTGAGCGGGCGATAAAACGTGGCACGGGCGAAGGCAGCGAAGCGCAGAACTTCGACGAGATTGTTTACGAGGGTTATGCACCCGGCGGGGTGGCGGTGATCGTTGAGGCCGCGACCGATAACAAGAACAGAACGGCCGCAGAAATTCGAAGTATTTTTACGAAAAATGACGGCAACCTCGCCACCAGTGGCAGTGTTTCATACATGTTCCATAAAAAGGGGCAGATCACGGTTTCCCGGGGGACAATTGAGGAGGATCGCATGCTGGAGCTGGCCCTGGAGGCCGGGGCTGAGGAGTTGACAAGCGAGGAGGATGAGTATGTTATCACCACTTCCCACGATCAGCTCTACGCCGTAGCTGATGCGCTCAAGAAAGCGGGTGTTACCACCGATGGGCAAAAGTTTACGTTCATTCCCGATACGACTATACCGATTGCCGATGAGGCGGTCGCGCGGCAGATCATGCGCCTGTGCGATGCCCTTGAAGAAGATGATGACGTTCAAAACGTCTATTCGAATCTAGATATTCCCGACGAATTGCTGGCCCGATTGCCGGCGTAAGATTGCTTTACTTGAGACTTTACGGTGGGCGCGCTGCGCACCACCAATGCCTTTGATTATGAACGAAGAGAACCCAAACCAGCCGCCCCCGCCCGTGGAGGGTGGTTCGGCTGCTCCTGACCAGCGGCCTCGCCGCCCGCGTCGGCGCTTCCCGCGCCGCCGGTACTACAACCGCGGCGGCGGCAACGACAATTTTAACTCCTCCAATCAGGATGCACGCGGCGATTCCTCGAATTACGCCGGCGCGGCTACGGTCGATCCCACAAATCCCGATGCGATGGGACAAGATCGACAATTGCTGGCCGAGCCGGAAAACGGCGACCAAACTCCGCGCGACCCTGAATTTGGGGAAGGCATTATCGAGATTTCCGGGAAAGGGTTCGGTTTTCTGCGCGATGCCAAACGTAACTTTGTGCAAACACCGCAGGATATTTTTGTCACTCCGGAAACGGTTCGACGATTTTCTCTGCGAGATGGAATGTGGATCTACGGCGAAACTCGCCGCGGCAATCGCGGACCGCAGCTCGTTAAACTTCTCACGATCAATGGAGAAGAGCCTCCCAAGTATCAGGGTCTTCGCCCCTTCGAGGAGTTAACCACGATCAATCCGAACAAGCGTATCAAGCTCGAGACAGCTCCGGACCGGTATACCACCCGGATCATGGATTTAATGACGCCGCTCGGCATGGGCCAGCGCGGCCTCATTGTCGCCCCGCCTCGTACCGGCAAGACGACCCTGCTGCATCACATTGCGGAAGCCGTTGTCAAAAATCATCCCGAGATGAAGTTGATCATTCTTTTAGTCGACGAACGCCCGGAAGAGGTTACCGATTTCCGGCGATCGCATCCGAAGGCGGAGATTATCGCCAGCTCGAACGACAGCGACATCAAGAGCCACACGCGGATCGCCCAGCTCGCCATTGAACGGGCCAAACGACTGGTCGAAGCTGGTCAGCACGTTTTCATCCTGCTGGATTCCATCACGCGCACGGCTCGGGCTTTCAACAATGCCATGGGCGGCGGAGGACGAACTATGAGCGGCGGTATCGACGCGCGCGCCATGGAGATTCCCCGCAAGATTTTTGCGGCCGCCCGAAACACGGAAGAAGCCGGCTCGCTCACCATCGTGGCCACAGCCTTGATCGAAACCGGCAGCCGCATGGACGAACTGATCTTTCAGGAATTCAAGGGTACGGGAAACATGGAAATGGTTCTCGACCGAAAGATCAGCGACCAGCGCGTTTATCCGGCAATCGATATTTTCCTTTCCGGCACACGGCGCGAAGAGTTGCTCCTGCAACCGTGGGAGCTGGAGAAAATTAACCTCATTCGGCGCGGATTAGCGGGCCACAAACCGGAAGAAGCTATTCAGCGTCTGCTCATGTTCGTGAAGAAATTTCCGACGAACACACAGATGTTGAAAGAGATTCCCGGTTAGCCACGGCTCGGGCCTCCGGCCATGAGCAGCCTCGGCGCGATCATTTGATCGCATGGTCAGATCAGTCGATTGATAAAGTTGGCAGAAAGCGCAATGAAAGATCGACATGATGCGGAATGGGAGCTTCTTCCCCCCGAGGAAAAACAGAAGCGGGCTTCCCTGGATCCTCTCTTCAAATGGATCGCGCTCTTGATGGACGATTTTCTGCGCGTCCCCGGAACCAGGTTTCGATTTGGCCTGGACCCAATCATCGGATTGCTCCCAGGCATTGGTGACACGAGTTCCGCTCTTGTCTCTGCCTTCGCCTTGATTGCCGCGGCCCGGCGCGGGGTCCCCAAAATTCTGCTCGCTCGCATGTCGCTCAATATTTTGATCAACGAATTCGTCGGAATTGTTCCCGGTCTGGGAGACGCTTTTTCATTTTGGTTCAAGTCAAACGCTCGGAATTATGAGCTGCTCAAAAAGTATTCCAATGTTCCCGGGCGCTCGAGAAAGAGCGATTGGATTTTCGTGATGGTTGTTTTGGCCCTGCTTTTCCTGATCGTTTGCGCGGGACTCTTGGTCAGTTTTCTGTTTTTGCAGGAAATCGGAAAGCTTCTGACCGGCAGGAGCTAGATCGCCGCGCCCCTGACTCGACGCTGATAAAGCGTGTGAATCGCCTCGCGCGCAGCGGAATATTGTTTGACGAATTCTTCCGCGTTCGCGAGCCCCACGCGCAAGGCCAGCTTTTTTTGTTCGTCAGCCTTGGCCGGCAGCACGGAAATGTTCTTCATTCCCCACCGCCGCAAAACCGTTTCGCACTGTCTCAGAAATTCGTAACTGCGCTTCGCCATCTCAGCTTCGTCTTTGGCCAGCGCTCCTTCTTTCTCCAAACCAGCAAGGGCCTCCTGCCAGTTTGGTTTCCAAATTCCCATCTTCATTTGCAGCGCCTGAACCAGGAATTCCGCTTCGATCAGTCCTCCTTCGCCGGTCTTGAAATCGAGGAAGTCGGTTCCCGAGCTCCGGTCGCGCCGGATTCTCATCAACATACTGTCGATCTTGTCGAAAAGGTCGGGCTGCTGGCCGACTTCTCGCCAGACGCTTTGCGCCATGTCCATGTACGGCTGTTGCAGCGGCCCCGTGATCGCCCGGGCTCGCGTTAGCGCGTGAATCTCCCAAAGCTGGGCCCGTTGCCGATAGTAGGCCTCGTAAGCCGACAACGGCAGAGCCAGTGGCCCTTTTTCTCCGTCCGGGCGAAGTCGCGCGTCGAGCGCGGCAATATTTCCTTCGGCACTGGCCTGGGCCATTCCGACCATGAGATTCTGCGCGGCGCGGCCATCGTCGGCGATAAAAACAATATCAAGGTCCGCGCCGTAGTTTATTTCGCGTCCGCCGAATTTTCCCAGGGCGATAATGGTCAGGTCTTCGCCTTCGAAAAGACCGCGCAGGAAAAGCAGGCATGCTTCGGCCAGATCGGAGAGTTCGGCGAACAGCGCGCTAAGATCGACAAGGCCGAGCAGATCTCGCAGGACAATCCGCAGCAACTGTGTTTGACGGTACGTTCGTGCCGGATCGAGATTTTCCGGTGACGCCTTTAGTTTCGCGAGACGTTTGAGATGCGGCGTAACCGATAGCGAAGCATCGATACTTTCATCGCGTGTGATTTCCTCGAGCAATTGCGGCCGGCGAATGAGTAGGTCGCCGGCGAAGTGGCTGGCATCGAATGTTCGGGTTAGCAGATCGAGCAGCCGCGGATTGGTCACGAGCAACTCAAAGAGCAAACTGCGCAGACCGTAAGCCTCGACAAAGCGCACGAACTGATTGAGGGCCGCGTCCGGATCCGGAATTCGCGTGAGAGATCGAAGCAGGAGCGGTCGAAATTTTCGAAAAACCTGCCGCGTTCGGGGGGCGATGTGAAATGAAGCCGGCCCCTTGGACAAGTCTTCAAAAGCCTTAGCCGCGCGTTTTGCGTCAGCAAAAATACTGAGATCGACAACCTGTGCTTCCGGAGCTTTCCCGGAAATGACGCGCGCAAAAACCGCGCGCACGTTTTTCATCTCCTTTTGCAAGGCGGCGGTGAATTCGACGTCCGACGGAAAATCCAGGCTGCGCGCCAGGCGCTGCAAGGCGGCGGGCTCGTCTGGGACGGTATGCGTTTGCTGCTCGGCTTCGATCTGCAAACGATGTTCGGTCCGCCGCAGAAACCGGTAGGCATGGTCAAGATCGATAACTTCCTTGCGCGGGATCAGTTCGAGCTCGGCCAGGACCCGTAATGCTTCCAGGGTGCTCGTTTCCTGCAAGAAGGCGTGTCGCGCTCCGTGGATGAATTGCAGGGCCTGCACCACAAATTCAATCTCCCGAATGCCGCCGACACCGAGTTTTACGTCGCGATCGAGATTTTCGGCGCCGACCACATCGCGTTCGATTCTCCTTTTGATATTCGCAATCTCGTCGAGCAAGTCCGGAGTTGGACTCTTCGGGTAGATAAATGGCTGGTGCTGTCGCAGAAACTCGTAGGTAAGTTCACGACTGCCGCAGATTCCGCGCGCTTTGATCAAGGCGAGGCGTTCCCAGGTTTCACCGAAGCCGGCGTAATAGTTCTCCATGCTTTCGAGCGAGCGGGCCAGAGGACCGGCCGAGCCTTCGGGCCGCAAGCGCAGGTCAACGCGAAATAGCGCGCCTTCCGGATCGGGCGTCGAGAACGTTTCCAAAATTTGTTTGCCCAGGCGATTAAACCACTCGTGGTGTGAGCTTCGCGGAGGAAGGTCTCCTTCTTCATCATAAACGAAGAGAAGATCGACATCGGAGCTGTGATTGAGTTCGTGTCCGCCCAGTTTGCCCAGACCGATAATAGCGAACGTGGCCGCGGGGGAACCAAACCGGGCGCGGAACTCGGTGTTCCAATGTTCGAACACCTGATACAGAGAAATCTCCGCGATGAGAGAAAGTTCCAGGGTTGTTTCCTCCAGGGGAGCGACGTTAGCCAGTTCGCGCAACGCGATTCGCGCCATTTCCCGGCCCTTCCAACGTCGCAGTGACCGGAAGTTGTTTGCTGCGACTGGTCCTTCCGTCCACGCCTCGAGATCAGCCCGCATTCGGCGCGGTCCGCGTCGATCCGCACAGATTTCCGGCTGGCTTAGCCAGAGCAAGGTTTGGGGATCGCGCGCAAACCGGGCGGCGCAAACGCTCGACATGGCGAGGAGATGCAGGAGCGCATGTTCACCGAGCGAAAAATCTTCGACAAAGTCGACAAGTGCGGGCGCGTCGGGAGGCCAGACTTCGTTAATCTGGCGCAACGCGGCTTCGACCTGAGGTGGATGCAGCGATATCGCGGCCTTTTTTCTTATCCAGCGTGTATCGCGCTCCATTCAGCCGAAAGATGCGTGCGAACGAGCCGTTGTCGATCTTGCCGAACGGAACGATTCGAATAAGAGCTCGTTAATCAGGATTCCAGGATCTTGTCCCGGCCCTGCTCGAGAAGGCGCTTTTCCCGCCGGGTCAGACTTTGTAAACCGGAACGCGAAATTTTTTCCAAGAGAGGATCGACTTCTTCAGCGATAAACTCGTGCGCATCCATATGGCGATGACGTTGGATGGTGGCGCGACGTTGCGCCAGGATTCGCTGGACAAAGGAAGGTCGGCCAAACCCCGACAGATGGGCGTAAAGCCAGCCGGCGGCATAACCGCCAAGAAATCCGCTATGAATGACGGTGCCGGCGCGATCGAAGATGGTCAGAACGAAAACGATCCCGAGGGCTACAGTCGCGAATTGCTTAACTTTCAAGTGCACCGGCAGAGAAAAAAAGTTAAACGAACTCAGTTCAAGCTCGGGAAGAATGGTCGCGTGCGCGGCAAGGAGGGCCGCAACCCCGCCCGAGGCCGCGTAAAGAATGCAATCGGGCGGCATGAGGAAAAGGTGAGCAAGCTCGCCCGAAAACGCGCCGGCGAGATAGAGATAAAGAAAATGGCGCTGCCCCAGGATCGTTTCGAGATCGCGACCGAGCACGTAAAGAACGAACAGAGTCACCAGGAGATGCCACGCGTTGACGTGTAAAAAGAGAGCGGAGAGGAATTGCCAGGCGTAGGCGTCATAGACTCCGCGACTGCTCAAAGCTAAAAACTCAGGTACAAAGCCGGGTTGCGCAGATTGCAGAGAAAGTTGAGCGACAAAAACGGCGATGTTGAACCCGAACAGAGTCAACAGAACGATCCGCGGCTGATGGACCAGGCGCCGTGTAAAAGATACCGGCTTCCGACCCGATAGACGCATTACGAAAGAGTATCGCAACGCGCTTTTTTTGTCGATCTTTTAGAGGGGAGCCAGGACGCGAAGGGACTGTTTTTCAACCCGGAATTCGACCGGACAGTTACCCACGAGCTCGCCATCGAGTTCCACCGGGACTTCCTGCTCGCTGGTCACGCGCAGCTGCCTTGTTTGAAAATATTCCACTTCCGGTGCGCTGATTTCCGAGCTGAACAAGACATTCTGAAGATATCGGATGATTTCGAGATACCCGAGCCGCTTGAACACCACGACGTCGAATAATCCATCGTCGATGACGGCCTGTTTGAAAAAAGGAAAAGGTCCGCCATAGAGCCGTCCGTTGCCGATCAAGACGAAGGAACCTTCGTCAGTCGAAGCGTTTTCCGATTCGATGGAAAGGCGCGGCGGAACGCGGGCGGCGATTTGCGCCGCCTGAATCAAGTAACTGACCGGTCCGAAGCTCCGTTTCAAGACCTGGCTGGTTTCCTTAACCGCCTGGGCGTCCAGTCCGACGCCGGCGAGCTGCGCGAAATGTTTGCCGTTGGCGCTGGGAAGATCGACCAGCCGCGTTTTGCCGCGCTGAATGATATCCCAGCAATGTCCCAGATCGTTCGTGGGAAGACCGAGTTCAGTGGCGAAAACGTTCATTGTCCCCATGGGCATAAGGCCGAGGGCCACGCCCGTCCCAGCAATGCCGTTGACCACCTCATGAATTGTCCCATCGCCGCCGGCGGCTACGACCTTGTCGAATCCTTCAAGCGCAGCGCGACGCGCCAGGTCTTCCGCTTCTCCGGCATGTGTGGTCGTGCAGATGACACTGTCGCCTGTGATCGCTTCCAAACGCGATCGTTGCCGGCGGGCCCGGTCGCTGCGTGCCGCGGGATTGAGAATGACGAGCGTGTTATTCATTCATCTTTTCTTCAAACTCGGGCTGCGTAACATCTTCGCGTGCAGAAGCTGGCAAGACTTTCGGCGCTGGTCCTGGGGACCTTGCTGGGTGTAGCGATCGTCGCATTGCTCGGTGTGAACCTGTATGTGCAATCGCAAGGGACACAAACGCGGATTCAGCAGGAACTCAGCCAGCGTTTGGGAACGCCTCTACAGATTCAACAGATCAGTGTGACGCCGTGGGGCGGTCTTAAACTAAACGGTATTGCCATTCCGCAGATGGCCCTGGGCGTCGCGGGAAATTTTCTTGAGGCAAAAACATTCCGTCTGCGCGTTCGGTTTTTATCATTATTTTCCGATCATCTCGTGATCAAAGAAGTGTCGTTGGTCGATCCTCATGTGATTTGGCCGCAGGACCCGGACGGCAAATGGCGATTGCCCGGCGACAGGCAACCCGAAAATCCTTCGGTCGAAAGCGAAACGACGCCGCGGCCAGAACCCTCGCCGGAGGTTGTTCAAACCGAAAAAGCCACGCCAAAGCCCACGCGAGAGGTTCACGAGGAACGCCGCGAGGCGCAATTTGTTCCGGAGGTGCGGCGCATCAGGGTAAAGGGCGGGAATTTTCGATTTCTCGACACGTCCGGAAAATTCGTTGCCGCGTTTGAAGGGCTCGATCTTCGTTCCAACATCAGGAATTCTGTGAGTCTCGAGGGTCAGGTGCGCGTGAAAAGGATTTCGCTGCGCGACCATTTTTTCCTTCAGAAAATGCAGTCCCAATTGCGCTACGGCCCCGGCGAGCTCGATATCGCCCAAATGTCCGCGCAAACGGGCGGCGGCGAACTGAACGGGAGCTTTTCCATGCAATCGGAGGAGCCCGATTCGCCCTTCAAGGTTGCCGTGAAATTTCGAAACGTCGAAGCGGAGCAGATCGTGGCCGAAGCGGGTGGCGAGAAAGGAGTAGTCAAAGGTAAACTGGAAGGAAATTTCGAAGCGGCCGGCAAGATCACCGATCCGAACGCTCTCACCGGCAAGGGGGAGATTTGGCTGCGCGATGGACAATTACGTCAATACAGCGTGCTCGCTGCGCTTGGGCAGATCCTGCAGATCGAAGAACTGACACAACTGAATCTCGAACAAGCCTCGAGCAAGTACCATATCGATTCCGGCATTGTCTCGATCGATGAGTTGGTTTTGCGCTCACCTAACATTCGGCTTTCCGGCAAGGGTACTATCGGTCTCGACGGCAAACTCCGGCTCGAATCGCAGCTGGCAATCAACGACAAGGTTCGCAATCAACTCTTCAAGCCAATTCGATCCAATTTCCGGCCGGCGACTGAGCCGGGCTACTACGCGGTCGATTTTGAAGTGGGCGGAACGATTGATCGGCCGAGATCGAACCTGGTGGATAAGGTCGTAGGCCGCGACCTCAAGGATTTGGGAAGCGTGATCAACAGTTTTCTCGGGGGCGGGAAAACTGATCGGCAAAAAAAGAATGAGGCCAGGACCCCAACCGATTCGCTTTCTCCCACACAGGTTCCGTCTCAATCGCCCCCAGCCGCATCTCCTACGCCATGAGGGTGATTGCTGGTTCCGCTGGCGGACTCCAGCTCAGTGTTCCGAAACACGGAGTGCGTCCGACCATGGATCGCGTGAAAGCGGCCATCTTTTCCAGTTTGGGTGAATCGGTAATTGGCGCACGCGTGCTCGATCTCTTCGCGGGAAGCGGCGCGCTCGGAATCGAAGCGCTCAGCCGCGGCGCGGCCTCGGTCGTTTTTGTTGACGAGGATCGACAATCGATTGTCGCGATCGAGAAGAATCTGGTGAAGACAAAATTGCAGAGCCGGGTTCGGGCGCAGGACGCCTTTGAGTTTCTGAAGCGCTGGCCCGTGGCGGAAAAGTTCGACATTGTTTTTGCCGATCCGCCCTATGAGAAGAGCAAGGCTGGCGAAGCTTTCACCGAAAAACTTTTGACCAACGAGGATCTGGCCCAGCTGATTGGGCCGGACGGCGTTTTTGTGCTGGAGAAAAGGCCGGACGAAAATCTGTCCGAACCGGAACTGTGGGAAATCATTCGCCGGAAAAAGTACGGCGCGACCGAAGTTCTGTTTCTGCGGCATTCGGCCACGGCCGCGCCATGATGCGTCTTATATATAATATCCTCTGGCCGCTTGGGCTGGTGCTCTTTCTCCCCGGCTACCTCGTGAAAATGTTCCGGCGCGGCGGGTACCGCGAAAAATTCGGACAACGTCTTGGATTTTACGGTGCCGATCTGCGAACGCGCCTTGCCCGGCAGAGATCGACCTGGTTGCACGCTGTCAGTGTAGGCGAAGTGGCGATCGCGCTGAAACTGGCGCCGCAATTGCGGCTGCTCGAGCGGGAATTGCATTGCGTTTTGACGGTAACGACCACGACGGGATTTGCCTTCGCGAGCAAGAACGCGCCGGACTGGATCGAAGTCATGTACACGCCGCTCGATTTTTGGCCGGTCATGCGGCGCGCTTTCAAAACAATCAGACCGTCGAGAATCGTCCTGATCGAGGCGGAGGTTTGGCCAAACCTGGTAGCGCGTGCGCATGCCGAAAGGATTCCAGTCGTTCTGGTTAATGCGCGTTTGTCTCCGCGATCGGAGAACAGATTCCGTCAGTTTCGCTTTGCCGTCGCTCCGACCTTCGGGCTGCTCGATTTGGTTTGCGTGCAGGAGCGGGAAGACATTGAGCGCTGGGCTGCACTGGGAGTGAAACGTGAGCGCATTCACCACGTCGGCAGCATCAAGTTCGATCCGCAGAATGAAGATGTCGATCTTGCTCCGACCGCGGCTGCGATCGCGAATTTCAGGATCGATCAGGAACGACCGGTCATCCTTGGCGGCAGCACGCATGCCGGCGAAGAAGAGATTCTGGGAGAGATCTATCGGACTTTGCGAGAGGAGGTTTCGGGCCTGTTGTTGATTCTGGCGCCGCGTCACATTGAACGGACCGGTGAGGTACAACGCAAGATGGAAGGGCTTGACCTAAAGGCGGAGCGGCGAACGGCTGTTTCTTCGCTAGCGGAAAACATTGATTGCCTGATTCTGGACAGCACGGGTGAGCTCCGCAGTTGGTACGCAATGGCCACGGTTGTTTTCATGGGAAAAAGTTTAACCGCCCGCGGCGGCCAGAACCCGGTCGAAGCCATTGTCGCCGGGAAACCCACCATATTCGGCCCGCACATGGAAAATTTTGCCGCGCTGGCGCGTGCCCTTATTAGAGAGGGCGGCGCGGTCCAGGTGAACTCGAGCAATGAATTGGAGCGAGCGATTGTTGATCTGCTGCGTAATCCCGCGGCGCGGGCCGAGATGGTGCGGAAAGCCAGAGAGGTGGTGGAGAGTCATCGCGGGGCCACGGTCCGAACTGCTAAACTGATTGTCGATCTCGCCAAAGTTTGACGGCAATTTGGCTTGCGTAGAAAAGGCTAAAACCGATATTGCCCGGCTCCTGACCCTATCGTCCAGAGGCCTAGGACACCGCCCTTTCACGGCGGTAACACGGGTTCGAATCCCGTTAGGGTCGCGCCATTATTTCATGAATATGGCTCGATGAGGATCTCAAGCATCAGAATCCGTAAATCATCACGCCGATGGCAAAGGCAAGGACGCCGAGCAAGGTGAAGATCGTTGGCAGCGCGACGAGCAGGGTGGCAAGGCCGAGGCGCTCGTTGCGGCGGGCAAGATAGATCGCCACAAGCGCGGTTAGAGGCGCGCCGATGTCATAGCCGGCGACGATGATGCCACCGTAGCTCAGCGACCACTCGATCCCGTGCAGCCAGAATGAGGGCAGGTCGGACAGCCAGGTCACCAGGATCCGGATCGCAATCGCCGCGATCGCATAACGCAACCGTCTGGTCACCGCGAAGCAAAGCGCCGCGAGCGTGATCGGCACCGCGAGAACGAGATCTACGCTGGTCAGCCATTGCGCGAATTTTCCCAGAGACGTCGCAGGGTTGAAATCGTAGAAAATCCCGGGCACGCCTGGAGCGCGCCGATTGCCTCGATCGCAGCGATGACGATGAGAGCGACGCGCAAATAACGCGGGGTCGAGGTTTGCGCGGGCGTGTCGGCAGCGACGCTCATGCCGCGAGATTACCGCATATTCGCGGGAAGGGAATCGGCATCCCGGTCATTTCAACCCTATTTCACTCTCTATATATATAAGCAGATCGCCGTAGTAGCGTCGTATTATCGGTTCGCGGCCAGCGAATCGTAGATTCGCGTCACTTTATCGAAAACGTCGTCCACCGTGATTGCTTGCATGCAGAGGTTGTTGCGGCAGACCGATTGGCGGTTGTTGTAAACATTCACGCACGGGCTGCAGGCGATACCGGCGTATAAGAATTCCGCGTTGGCCGAGCGCGCCCCGAATAGTTCCGGAGTTTCAGGTCCGAACAGGGTGATGACCCGGATTGGCGTCATCGAGGCGAAATGGGCGGGGCCACTGTCGTTGGTCACGAGAATAGCGCTGCGCGTGTAGAGCACGAGCACCTGACGAAGAGTAGTCTTTCCCGCTAACGAGACCACCCGGCTTGAACCGACATCATTAGCAAGCGCTGTGATGGGCGCTGCTTCGGCCGGTCCGCCGGTGAATCCGATGTAGAGATGCGGGTAACGTTCTAACAAACGCCGCGCCAGTTCGACGTAGCGAATCGGTGGCCAGCGCCGGAGGGGTAGCAAGTCGCTCGCGTTCGGATTTAACAAGATGAGCGGCGCGGCCCCAATCTGGGGACTTTCCCTTTGCAGCAAGGCGTCAACGTCCGCGATCTCCTCCGGAGAGGGATTGAATGTGGCGAAGGATTGATTCTCCGGTGGTTTAAAATCGAACGTCGGCAACATTGCCGGATCGCGGGTGAGCGCTTCCACCATGGCCTCGAACATTTGGCTGGTGTGAATATGCGGATTGTAGAGGAGCCGATGCGTCATCAAATCGCCGCGGTAGGGTCCGTCGCCAAAGAAGGTATGAAACCCAACACGGGATTTCGCGCCGCTCAAAAATGTGAGCATGGCCGAGAAACGGGTGAGAAATTCCATGTCGATAGCGGCGTCGATGTCGATCTTGCGCGCGCGAAGAAGGGCGCGCAGTGCGCCCAAGGCGAGGGCGATCGGACTCTTCACCGAAATGGTAATGACGTTTTCCTCGGGAATGATCTTCATCACGTCGAGGATGAAGCGATTATCTTCGAAGACGACGAAGTAAACGTTTTCGCGTCCCACCATTTTGGTGGCGCGAAGGATGGCGGGATAGGCCAGCACGGTCGAACCTTGTTCTGCGAACTTGATGAAGAGAATTCGTTGGATCGGGCGAGGGCGGGCCGGGTTGAATAAATCAAGAATTTTTCGGACCAGCGTCAGACCCGCGCACAACGGCACCCCGATCCACCGATCGGTGTGCTGCAAAGTTGAAACGCCTACAGGGAGATCCATTTGTCGGGATATTGAACGAAGTCGCTCGCGGCATCACGTTCATTCGCGCGCCCGGCGATTGGTCAGATATTAATCAAGGAATCCGGTCGCGCCTTTGATAAATCACGCCCTCTTCGGTGTGTGCGACCGGCTGGTAATGTTGCGCGATGAACTGAGCGAGAAACGGGAAGTTTTGCACGGGGTACAACGCGCCTGGTTCGGAGTAAAGATCGACAATGTAGGCGGGCGGATGCTGGGCAAAATCCTGTTTGAGAAGATCCCACGATCCCGGCACGATCCGGTCACTGGTGTCGAGGCCAGGGATGGGGCCGCCGAAGACAGAGCCGGTCAACGGAAAAGACAAGATGAAACGGGAGGCCGGGCGTCGACGGGCATCGAGAAAGATTTTTGCTTTGTGGCCCCAGACGAAAATCCGGTCGTTTGGAGCAGAATGCTCCAGCAAATAGCGTCCGCTCTCCAACGGCCCGCTCCGCGCCAGCAAAGCCAGCCGGTGCGAGATAAAGAAAGCGATTACCGTGATCGTCAGCCAAAGGTAGGTGACCGGTGGCCGAAGCAACCAGAAATGGGGCTGAATTTTTCTGGTCCAAAGCGCGGCGTAGTAGGGTGCGGCCAGGAGAGCGAGGGGCGGGATGAGCTGGATATAATAGTGTTCGTAAAAACGAGCGCCGGCCGCAGCGCCGATGGCTGAGGCCACGAGTAGTCCGAGCAGAGCCGTTCGTTCCGGTTCCTTGCCGCTCCAGAGCGCATGTTTATCGCGGAGCGCGGTCGCGGCGCCAAGGAGCAGAGGGAGACACGCGCCGACGAAAGCGAGCGTGAAGAGAACGCCCTTCTTCCAAAACACATACGGGACTTTGTGATCGACGACGGTCCAATAGATCGCCTCATGAAGAGTTCCCTGAGCCTGAAGGACGGCGGCGACGACGCCGAGACAGGCAATGAAACCCAGGGTGAGGACGGAAGCTTGAACGAAGGATAAAATAACGCTCAAGCCGCGGCTTTTGCGATAACTCGGAAGCAGAAGGTAAATGCCCAGCGGGACGGCGGCGATGGCGGCAGGCTGTTTGAGCAGGAACGCCGCAGCCAAAAGCGCGCCGGCAACGAAAAGCTCGAGCCGAATTTTCGAAGAACTCGGGCGAAGACCAATGGCCCACGCCCACACAATGGGCAGATTCATCAACATCTCGCCGTTGAAAGCCAGGTTCTTGAACAGGGCCCAGGGCTGAAAAATACTGTAGAGCAGCGCGGCGATTAATCCGGTGTTGCGATCGAACGAACGCGCGGCGATGGCATAAATCCCAGCCATCGTCAGCAGTGTCCAAGTCAATGCGACCAGGTGCAGCGCCGGCCAATTGTATTTCCCCGCCAGCTCATAGATGCCCGCATACGTCCAGATCATGAGCGGAGGTTTGCGGTCGACGGCGTCGACATAAAGGCGTCCGCCATCAACAATCTCGTTGGCCATGACGGAATACATTCCTTCATCGTCGATGGGTTGCGGATGCAACAGCGAAGGAAGCCGCGTTACGATCGTCAGCAGAACAAGGCCGAGAACGGCAAAGCGGAATTGACGTAATTTAACGGGAAGCATTGATTCGATAGATCACGCCTTCGGCGGTGTAGGCGATCGGTTGGTAATGTTCGGCCAGGAGTTTGGCCAGGATCGGAAAATCGCGCACGGGATAGCGCTTGCCCGGTTCCGACTGGTTATCGACGATGTAGGCAGGAGGGTGACTGGCAAAATCCTTTTTGAGATTATCCCAAGCGCCCGGCAGGATTCGGTTGCGCGTGTCGATGCCGGGTGGCAATCCGCCAAAAACATGACCGGTCAGCGGAAAGGTGGCGACGTATCTGCAGGCGGGACGTCGTTGCGCGTCGAGATAGATTTTGGATGTCTGGCCCCAGACGAAAATTCTGTCGCTCGGCGCCGAATGTTCGAGGAGATAACGTCCTGCTTCCAGGGGTTGGCGTCGTCGGGAGAGCTCAATCCAGTCCCAAGCTAACAAGAGAATTACCAGTATGGCTAACCACACGTAGGTAAGAGATGGCCGCAGCAGCCAATGGCGCGGCTGAATCCGTTTTGACCATAGGTTGGCGTAGAGTGGTGCGGCAAGCAGGGCGAGCGGAGGAACTAATTGGATGTAGTAGTGCTCGTAAAAGCGCGCGCCAGCGGCAGCGCCGATGGCCGAGGCGACGAGCAATCCCAGTAACGCGAGGCGCTCGGCCTTCTTTCCGCGCCAAAGCCCCGCATTGTCCCGGATGGCCGTGGCTGATCCGAGAAGCAAGGGAAGAAACCCCACGACATACGCCAGGGTCACCAGAATTCCCTTCGTCCAAAAAACGTAAGGGACGGTATGGTCACCGATCGTCCAATAAATGGCTTCATGAAGGATTCCCTGGCGCTGAAGGATGAGAGACACCCCGGCAAGAACGGCAGCGAATCCGGCCGTGAGCATGCCTGCTTGAATGAAAGACGCGATCATCGGTAGTCCGCGGCTCTTTCGATAACTCGGAAGGAGTAGATAAATGCCAAGCGGAACAGCGGCGATGGCAGCCGGCTGTTTGAGTAAGAAAGCCGCGCCGAGTAGCGCTCCGGCCAGGAAAAGCTCCGGCCGCATTCGCGCTGTCGTTTCCCGGAATCCGATCGCCCAGGCGAGGACAATAGGAAGGTTCATCATGAGCTCGCCATCGAGTGCGAGATTCTGCGCCCGGCCCACCGGCTGAAACACACTGTAGAACAACGCCGCGATCAAACCCACGTTGCGATCGAACAAGCCCGCCCCGATTGCATACAAGCCCGCCATGGTGGCGAAAGTCCAGGCCAGTGTCACGATGTGCAGGACCGGCCAATTGTATTTGCCGGCGACCTTAAAGACGGCGGCGAACGTCCAGAAAAGCAGAGGCGGTTTGCGCTCGACCGCGTCGAGGTAGGGCCGTCCGCCGTCCACGATTTCGTTCGCAACGACCGAATAAATTCCTTCTGAATCGATGGCCTGGGGATGGACCAACGCCGGGAGGCGCGTGAAGACAGTAAGGAGAATGAGAGCCAGCACGGCGAAACGGAATGTTGATATCGACGAATCTGCGGCGCGCATCGCGCCATTATGGCTGTTTTTCAGCAGTTTTAAACCGGACTCCGCCAATTGGCCGGACCATCGCGGGAGCGAGGTCAAGCGCGATTGAACTGCGCGGCAATCCCGCTACATTCTCGGCCCTCATATCGAGTCCAACCGAATAGGCTCGGTTCCGAATGCCCGTTATGCTAATCCACTCACCCACCGTAATGGCAATGCTCTTGAAGTAAGAACATGCGCGACCGCCTTATTAAAATTTTGCAGAGGATTTTGTGGCAGCTGGAGAAGCTGATAGCGCGTTTCTCTTTGGTGCCGGAGCAGCCTTTCTTCGATCCCGCGACCTTCGCCTGGACAGGAATGCTGGAAGAGAACTGGGGATTGATGCGGAGAGAGCTGGACGGAGTGATGCAGCATCGAAATGATCTGCCCAATTTCCAGGATATTTCGCCGGACCAGAAAAACCTGTCGCAGGACGACGGCTGGAAGACTTACTTCTTTTACGCCTACGGCATCAAGGCCTTGAAAAATTGCCGGCGCTGCCCCGAAACGACGCGCTTGCTCAAACAAGTTCCGGGAATGAAGACTGCGTTTTTTTCCATTCTCGCTCCAGGCAAACATCTGCCGTCACACCGGGGACCCTTCAAAGGAGTGCTGCGTTATCATCTCGGACTCATGATTCCGCAGCCTGAATCACAATGCGGCATCACCGTCGGAGGGGAAACGCGCCATTGGAAGGATGGAAAGAGTCTGGTCTTTGACGACACCTACCAGCATGAGGCTTGGAACAAGACGGCGGGTGACCGGGTTGTTCTTTTTATGGACTTCGTCAGGCCTTTGCGTTTTCCAGCTTCCCTCTTGAACTGGATATTGATCAACGCCATCGCGGTCTCGCCGTTTGTTCTGGGCGCAGCCGGCAATTATCTGGCTTGGGAGAAGCGATTTGAAAAGGTGGTCAACGCCAAGACTGACGGGACGGAAACGAAAGATCCTCTGCCGGTGGCACAGCCGTAGGAACCATTTGTTTGGGCCTGCGAGGGGCCGATTTGAGTCGCTCTTTACGGCCTAAACTGACGGGAAACCCGGAAAAACAAATACTTGTCGACATTGCCGGGAGCGCTACAATAGCTGCCCCGATATGGAACTTCCCGGCGTTTTGGTTTAAAACCGCCGCGGAAGCTGACATAAGGTATTTATCATCAACTCTTACAAGCGATTCCAGATCACATGCGCTACAGCCTGGCGGCCAAATCATCTCTCATAACTGGGATCGCAAGATCGACAAACAGAACTGTCGCCCTCCCATGAACCCCGATCCGGCGAAGCTCAGCCTCAGCGATTTCCTCGGCGCGGATACGAACGATCCGCTGCAACCTCCCGCCGCCTTCACCCATTGGATGCGTGTCACCAATTTCGCGAGCGAGCTCTACGAGCCCGAATTACTTTCTACCGCCGACGCGCGCGCAACCATCAATTACAATGGCCGATCCCGTTCCGTCATTAATCTTTGCTCGTACAATTATCTTGGTCTGGCCAATCACCCGGAGGTAATTGCAGTCGCACACGAAGCGCTTCGGACCCACGGCCTGGGCGCTTGCGGTTCACCCATGCTCTCGGGCATGAGCGATCTTCACCGCGAACTCGAGCGCCGCATTGCCAAGTTTCTCGGACGCGAAGATGCCATGCTGTTTAACAGCGGTTTTGGCGGCGCGCTTGGAACCATTTCCGGCCTGCTCCGTAAGACTGACGCTGCCATTCTCGATAATCGCTCGCATCTTAGCTTGCGAGATGGCGCTGTTCTCTCGCGTTGTCGCGCTGACAAGTTTGAGCACAACGATCCCGCGTCCCTCGACAAAGCGTTGAGTCGCAAACAAGGCCGCCGCCAGCTGGTCATCGTCGAAGGAATTTATTCGATGGACGGCGATTTCGGAAATCTCAAGGAATTGATTGATGTCGCGGACAAACATAACGCCAGCGTCTTTGTGGATGAAGCGCACTCGATGCTGGCTTGCGGCGAAAACGGTCGCGGCGCGGCCGAAAAGTTCGGCGTCGAAGATCGCATTCGGCTTATTTACGGAACTTTCTCTAAAGCATTCGGCGCTCTCGGTGGATTCGTGGCCGGTTCCAAAGACACGCTGCGTTATCTTCGCTTCTACGCGCACCCGTACGTTTATTCCTGCGCTTTGCCACCGGTGGTGGTGGCCGCAATCCTTAAAGCGCTCGAGATCGGGGCGAGCCAGCCGGAGTTGCGCACAAAACTTTGGGACAATGCTGCGTATTTTCACACCCAGTTGCGCGGCCTCGGCATCGACACCGGAAAATCCACCACCTACATCATGCCGATCGTGATCGGGGATCGCGAACGTATGTATCGGGTCGGTCACGAATTGCGCCGGCGCGGTTTGTGGGTTGCGCCGGTCGATTATCCGGCCGTGCCGCAGGATAAAATTTGCTTCCGGGCCTGCGTCACCGCTAATCATACGCGGGCGGATCTGGACGAAGCTCTCAATATTCTCGACGACACGCTCAGTGCCGATTCGAAAATCAAGGCGGCGGCTTTTCGGTTGCGATGCAAGGCCTCTGAGCTCGCGCTCAGAATGAGCTCTTAATGGCTGCGCAGATTGCGCGACCTTCCGTCGTCGAAGCAACCTACAAAGTGCGGGAGGCGGAGGGAGTTCTCGATCTCTACTTTTATCGAAAAGTCGGTTTTCGCCTCGCTCAGTTTTTCGCCAGGCTTGAAATGTCGCCGGTATCGGTGACGCTGCTCGGCGGTGTCTTCGGTCTCCTGGCCGGACATCTTTATTATTACCGCGATCTGCGCTTCACCTGCGCGGGCATGGCGCTCCATGTTTTGGCCAACGCGCTCGATAATGCCGACGGCCAATTGGCGCGGATGACCGGCAAAGTGAGCCCCGAAGGCCGAATCATCGACGGAATCGTTGATCACGTCATCTTTGCCAACATTTATCTCCATCTGACGCTACGGTGTCTGGCCCAGGGTGCGTCGCCCGCGATATGGTTTTTGGTCGCGGCCGCTGCCCTTAGTCACGCCGTGCAGGCCGGCGCCGCGGATTATTTCCGGAACGCATTTTTGTATTTCGTTTACGGCCGCGCCCAGCTCGATTCCTCCGCCGGCTTGCAGCTCGATTACCAAACGGTGGACTGGCGACGGCAGCCGTGGAAAAAACTCATGCTGGCTCTGTCCCTCGTTTTTACCCGACAACAGGAAACGCTGACACCGGGGGTCAATCAGTTGCGCTCCACCGTAGATCGACAATATGGCCGCGGCCTTCCGATTGGTTTGAAAATGCATTATCGCGAATGCGCTATCCCCATGTTCCGGTGGTGGGGCTTTTTAATGACGAATACGAGAATGATTCTTTTGTTCTTTCTCTTGTTGATTGATCGGCCGATTTGGTTTTTCTGGATCGAGCTTACTGCTTTCAATCTTTTGCTGATTTGGCTGCTCGTCCGGCAGACGGGCATGTCGCGGTCACTTCTGCAAATGGCGGCGGAGCCGGCCCCGGTGCCCACGAATTAGAAGCGCATGGCTACGATTGAAATTTCAACCGCCGAGTCGCCGGCCGAGCGCAGCGAATTCATCAAATTCCCGTGGCGGATCTATCAAAACGACCCGGTGTGGATTCCACCGCTGATTCTCGAGCGCAAAGAGTTCATTGATCGCAAAAGACATCCTTTCTATTTGCATGGCGACGCCGTCTTGTATCTGGCCCGGCGCGATGGCGAAATCGTCGGCCGGATCATGGCGAGCGACGATCCGATTTATAATTCTCTTCACCAAACCAACGTCGGTTGCTTCGGACTTTTTGAGTCAATCAACGATCGCGAAGTAGCAGCTGCGCTTTTTGCAGCGGCGGAGGATTGGCTTCGGCGGCGCGGACGCAGCGAAGTCATGGGGCCGATCGATTATTCCACCAATTACGTCTGTGGTTTACTCATCGATGGGTTCGAGCATCCCCCGACGCTGCTGACCGCGCACAATCCGCCCTATTACGCGGAATTAATCGAGTCGTGCGGTTTTCGGAAGGAGAAGGATTGGTTCGCCTGGTGGTTTTCTAAATTTGGCGAGCCGGTCGATCGCTTGCAAAGGATCGTGGAGGCACGCGCGGCCCGGCACCGCGTCGTAATGCGGCCGATGAACTTGAGAAAGCTAGCCGACGAAGGCGCGCGCTTGCGAAAGATTTTCAATCAAGCCTGGGCCAGCAATTGGGGTTTTGTCCCGCTAACCGAGCCCGAAGCGGAGCACATGGCCAAGGAAATGAAACTATTGCTCGTGCCGGATTTGGCGCCCATTGCCGAAATCGATGGTGAGCCGGTTGGATTTGCCGTTTGTATTCCCGACTTGAATGTCGCGCTTCGCCACATCAATGGGCGCCTGACGCGTTTCGGATTTCCCATCGGTTTGATCAAATTGCTTTACTACAAATCGCGGATCAGGACGGCGCGGCTGGGCGTGTTGGGTGTAATCGAAAAGTATCGGGGGGCCGGTATCGCCGAAGCACTGGTTTTGCGAATCATACGCGAGGGTGCGAAACGAGGGTTGACCGGCGAGTTGAGCATGACTCTGGAAGACAATGTGAGGGTCAATCGCTTCATCGAGGCGATGGAAGCGGATAAGTACAAGACCTACCGGATTTACAGCAAAACGATGGCGTGATCCCGCCGGTGGCTTCGGCGCAGAGCAAGCTGTGCCCAACCGGCGTGGGCAAGATCGACAATCGCCGTCACGCTTTCCCACCACGCCATGATCACAATCGATTTGGCCGGAACGCCGAAGGCGACACACGCGATCAAGATCCAGATATAAACATTTCGCCTGCCGCCGAAGAATCGAATGACACGATCGATGGGCAACGGCTTGCGTAATGATTTCTCCGCCGCGGAATAGACACCGAATTTGCCGATCCCATCCAAAATGTCGGCGACGATGATAACGCCGAGGTAAACGAAAGCGTTGGGCAGCTGGCCGGTATAATAAAAGTGAAAGGCCAGGACCGCCGGCCACCCTACTTCCAGGATATTGTCCACCTGATGTTCGAGTTTTCCGCCTTTCGTGGTCTCGACTTTTAACCGGGCGAGTTTGCCGTCGAGTCCATCAAGAATGCCAATGACCAGCGCCAATCCAATGCCCCAAAGTAGATGACCGGTGAGGAAACAGATGGTCGCGGCCAGGGCGGCGACCGTCCAGGCCATCGTTATTTGGTTTGGCCGGATGGAGGTCCGGCAAAGATGGGAAACGAGAAATCTTTCGATCGGTGCGTGCACGTAGGCCGGCAAATCTTGCGAGCCTTTTTGTATTGAATCGAGAAGCAGCGATTCGGCCTTGCTCATTTGCGGCGCGGCGGGCGCCTGAAACCAGAAGGGCTTCATCTCGCGC
>JADMIO010848949.1_pt1 | contig 40876 bp, 30 predicted proteins | sample 8958161 | NCBI WGS metagenome assembly JADMIO01 (sample SAMN16585339, study PRJNA669376) | soil metagenome | isolation source: Crop rotation soil | place: USA: Cullars Rotation, Alabama | collected 2011
CTTTCCCGGGTTGATTTTGATGCGCCGCGCGGTGAAGCGCGAAATCGAAGTCGCCAATCTCAAGGCCGATTTTGTCGCCAACGTCTCCCACGAGTTGCGCACGCCGCTCACCACGATCGCTTATATTGGAGAGCGTCTCAACCTCGGCCGCTACCGCACGGAAGAAGAGCGCAAGGATTTCTATATGATGCTGGACAAAGAAACCGGGCGTCTTCGCGGTTTGATTGAAGACATTCTGGATTTTTCCAAGATGCTGGCGGGAAAAAAAGTTTATCGGCTGGAGCCGATCGCGCTCGCGCCCTTGGTCCAGGAAGCTTATGAACGCTTCCAAGGCAAGGCGCAAGCCAAAGGGTTTGAAGTCTCGATCGACCTCCCGCCTGAGGACGTAACGATCCAAGGCGACCGGAAGGCGCTCTTGCAGGCCATTTTAAATCTATTGGACAATGCACTGAAATATTCTGGGCAATCCAGAAAGATTGAGCTTAGCGCTAAGCGCACCGCCGACCGCGCCTGGGTCTCGATTCGAGACCACGGCATCGGCATCAGCGACGCCGATCGCGAAAAAATATTTGAAAAGTTTTACCGGGTAGAAAATTCCATGTCGCGAGATTCCGAGGGCGGGGTCGGCTTGGGATTGGCCATGGTGAAGCACATCATGGATGGACATCAAGGCGTGATTCGCGTGGAGAGTCGATTGGGGGAAGGCAGCACCTTCACGTTCGACTTTCCACTCGCAAAATCGGCCTTCGCTTAAGGAGAGATTATGGCGCGCATCTTACTCATCGAAGACGACCCCAATATTTTGAAACTCATCCCCAGCGATCTGGAGCTGGAAGGCCATATCGTTTTTACCGCCAAAGACGGAATGGAAGGCCTCGACCGGGCACGCTCGCTAAAACCGGATTTGATCATTCTCGACATTATGTTGCCGAAAATGAATGGCTATGACATCTGCCGCACGCTGCGCAAAGACGGCTCGGAAGTGCCGATCATCATGCTGACCGCAAAGGGCCAGGAGGCCGATAAGGTCATTGGCTTGGAAATGGGCGCCGACGATTATGTCACTAAACCCTTTGGCGGCATGGAGCTGATGGCGCGCGTTAAGGCGCTTCTACGCCGGCACAAGCGTCAATTAGACAAACTCGAAAAGGTGAAATTCGATGACATCCTGATCGATTTCAAAGGGATGGAAGCCACACGGAAGGGGAAATCCATTTCGCTCACCGCCAAAGAATTCCAGCTCTTGGAACTGCTCGTACGTCACAAGAACCAAGTTGTTAGTCGCCGCCAATTCCTCGAAGAGATCTGGGGCTACGAAGATATGCCCTCCACGCGTACCGTCGACAATCAGATCCTCACCCTACGCCAAAAACTCGACCCCAAGGATCCGGAAGCCTATATCACCACGATCCATGGGGTTGGGTATAAATTCGTCGGTTAAATCACACACCTTTAACGGCGGCTTTTCCTTAACTGCGGCACTCCGTAACGGCGGTGAAAGGTAGCTGTTAACGACAGCTTCCTTTACTACCGTTTTTGAATTCTGCTTCTAACGCAGGGCCGCCGTTAGCTTTTGTCTTTACAAAACCCTGACATTTCCTGACAGAGGTTTTGCTTGCCTCTGACACAGGTTTTTCCACATCTCCCTATACTGTGTCCATGAACGAAATCACGAACGGGAGACGATTCATGGACAGCGCGAAACCACTCTTCTGGCACCAAGGCCTCTTCCTCCAGCCGCAGCATTTTCAACAGCTGGACCGCTTTGAAGACGCCCGCCTGGAACCCTATCGCCAGTGGCTCACCCCGCATTTCTGGGGCGTTCAAAACCTCGATATCAAAAAAGCGGCTTTAGGAGTTCGAACCTTCGGGATCGCCCGGGGCAGCTTCCTATTTCCCGATGGCAGCTTCGTCGACTTGCCTGGGAACGCCGTTGTGGAAGATCGTTCCTTCCAGGAAGACTGGATCGAAGGCGGCAAGCCGCTTACGGTCTACATTGGCTTGCGCAAATGGAATGCGGACGATTCGAATGTCACCGTCATAAAGAAGGAAGACCCCCTTGCCGGCGTCACGACCCGCTTTGTCGCGCCCGCCGACCCGCTCGAAACACGAGATCTCTACGCCGGTGGTCCCGTTGGCCACGTCAAAAAAATGACCTACGTGTTGCGCGTCTTCTGGGAAACCGAAAAAGATCATCTTGGCGATTACGTGCTGATTCCCGTCGCCCAATTAGAACGCCAGGGCAGCACGATCGCTTGTCGTTCTTCCTTTATACCGCCATCCCTGACGCTCTCCGCATCCGACACGCTGAGGCGGATTCTTAAAGATACAGAAGATCTGCTCGCCTCTCGCGGGCGGCAGTTGGAAGAACACAAGGTCCAGCGTGGTATCCACAGCGCGGAATTTGGCTCGCGCGACATGGTTTATCTGCTTGCGCTGCGTTCCTTGAATCGATCGCTTCCGCTTCTCCGGCATTACGCGGAATCGGACTCGGTCCACCCGTGGGCGGTGTACGGCCTCCTGCGCCAAATCGTCGGTGAGCTGTCCTGCTTTTCGGAACGCTTTAACGTCATGGGAGTCAATGCCGAGGAATCAAATGCGGGCGGCCTGCCTGCGTACGACCCACTGAATCTGGGTGGGTGTTTTGGCAGCGCCCAGGATCGGATCGTCGAGATCTTGAACGAGATCACAGCTGGACCGGATCACATCATCACGCTCCAGGTCGCGGATGGCGTATATGCCGCCGATGTGAAGCCGCTGGTTTTGGATGACAAGAATCGCTTTTATCTGGCGCTCACCAGTGACGAAGATCCCAAAAACACACTGAGCGCGATGGATTCCCTGGCCAAACTCAGCTCCAAAAATTATCTCGGGATTCTTAATGCCCACGCGCTCCCCGGTATACCGCTCAAGTATCTAGCCTCACCCCCGCAGGAATTACCACGGCGCAAGAACGTGCTTTACTTCGCGATCGACGCTCACAACGACCAGTGGGCAGGTGTGAAGAAGGACCGCACGATCGCCTTTGCCTGGGATGGCGCTCCCGAAACGCTTCACGTCGAACTGATGGCGGTGTCGCGATGAGTCCCGCTCTGGTCAGCGCCCGCCACCTCACCGACAGCTTCTCGGAACTCCTTGCCTACGTGATGGGCTTTCGTCAGAATGCCGCGCAGCAGCAACCCGGTTACGACGACGTACGATCCCGAATCCTGACATTGCTCAAGCAAAGCGAATCATGTCTCGCCCAAGGACTATGCACGGCGGAGGACTATGATCTTGCGCGCTTCGCGGTGTGCGCCTGGGTGGATGAATCGATCATGAGTTCGGCATGGATCGCCAAGAATCGCTGGCGCCCAGAAATGTTGCAGCGCCTGTTCTACCAGGTGACGGATGCCGGCGAAAAATTCTTCCAGCGCTTGAAGCAGCTCGAAGCGGATCAACAAGGCGTGCGCGAAGTCTACACGCTCTGCCTCGCATTAGGTTTTAAGGGGCGCTACTGCGCCGACGACGACACGATAACCCTCGACCAACTCAAAGAACGCAATTTGAAATGGCTCTTCAACAGCGTCAACGATGTCCCGTCGTTCGCGCTCCTTGAAAAAAACACGCTTTTTCCGGAAGCCTATCCGTCCGGTTCCATTGCGACATCGATTCGGGTCAATCGGTGGCCGTGGGTGATTATTGGCACGATTCCAATCGGAGGCTTGTTAGCGCTGCTCTTTACCTATTACGTCGCGTTGCGCCATCTCGGCGAAGTCGTGCGGAAGGTGTTTCCATGAGCGCAACGGCCATCGGCAAAGAACTCAGCGGCAGTCAACTGCTTCGGAACGATTGGAAGACCGCGATTTACCGCCTGAAGCGCTCTAAGCTGCGCAAAGAGGGGAATCCAATCTATGCCTTACCCTGGATTTTGATGTTAGGGCCCAGCGGGGCAGGCAAATCCACCGCTTTACATAACGCCGGGCTGAGTTCCTTCGGTGAAACGCTTGCCCGCGTCACCCCCACGCTGCGATCGGATTGGTATTTTTTTGACCAGGCCGTCGTGATCGATACGGCCGGCCGTTATGCCGATAGCGATACCGCTCAGGCCGGCACGGAGTGGAATACGATTCTCCAGTTGCTCACCCAATGGCGCCGGCGCCAGCCGTTGAATAGCGTGGTCTTAAGCATCCCCGCGACCCAACTGCTTTCGGATTCCGCCGAAACGTTAGAAACATTGGGGAAAAACTTGCGGCAGCGCATTCACCAGCTGATGCGCGCGACCCGCTCGCGCGTTCCGATTTATGTCCTCGTCACGCAATGCGACGCGCTGGCCGGGATGACGGCGTTTTTCAAAGGCCTATCGAAGACCGGCCTGCAACAGGCGATGGGCTTTCTGAACAACGATCCTCAGATTGACTTCGATGCGATCGTTCAAAACACCTTTACGACTGTCGGGGCTCGCCTCAAAAGCATGCGGATGATTCTCGCCGCGCAGCCGGGCTCGAACGATCTCGAACCCGCGGCCCTAGCGTTTCCCGAAACATTTGCCAAGCTGCGCATCGGCGTGATGTCCCTCCTCAGTACCACGTTTCAAGACAGCGTCTATCAAGAAGCGCCGTTCTTGCGCGGGATTTATTTCGCGAACAGCCATTTTCTCCATGATTTTTTCGCCAAGATTTTGCCCGCGGATCGCACCGCGATTCCGACTCAGCAATCGCTGCGTTGGCATCGGGGTCTCTTAAACGGCGGCACGGTCACGGGCTTGCTCTGTGTTGCAGCCTTGGCGGGGTTGTTTAGCCTATCGTTCGTGCGCAACATGCAGGCGCTCGCCATTTTGCGCGAAGCGAACCGCGCTTATCAAGACGTACAGCTCGCGCCCGAGGACTTCGGCGGCCGGATCCTGAGCCTGGACACCTTGAACGAAACCCTCGTCAGCTTAAGTCGAAAAAATACCGGTTGGATGTCCCACCTGGGACTGCGCGACGTCGCCGGAGCGGAGACCCAAGCCCGAGCGAACCTCAGCGCCACGTTTCACCGGGAATATCTGATGCCATTGGATCGGCGATATCGCCAACACGTTAATGACGTGACCGCATCGTCAAATGACATTGAGTTTAGCCAGCTGGTCTCTAACCATGTGCAACGCATCGCCGTTCTGAGGGCGCGATTGGGCGGTGCGGTCCGACCGGAGTTCAATAGTCCGGTTCCCAGATTCCCGTTCCTGAAGACCGCGGGACAACGGATCGACGGCGATACCGAAGAACGTTTTGGACATCTCTACGTCAGTTCCGTCTTTTGGGCAGCCAATGTAACCGAGGTGCAGAATGAATTGACGACTTTACAAGCTCAATTGAAACGGCTCTTGATCTTAAAAGGCCGTGATCCGCGCTGGATGATCGCTTGGGCCGCTGCGCAAAACTCGATTCCACCGATAACGCTGAGCGAACTGTGGGGCCGGCCTGTGGGCTTGGCGCACGACATCTCAGTTCCAGGTTTATTTTCCGCCCAGGGAAAGTCGCTGATTGATTCATTCTTTCAGGAAATTGAACGCGCGTTAGGTGAGCCAGCGGTATCCGGCGAACTGAAAACTCGCTTTGACCGCTGGTACAGTGAAAACTCGGCTGTCGCCTGGCGCCGATTTCTCCAGTCCTTTCCAAAAGGGATCGAGACCCTGCAAACGCAAGAGAACTGGCGCCACTTGCTGCCCCAGATTTCCGGCGATTCGGGTCCTTATGGGGTGCTCTCGATTCGCCTGCTCTCCCAATTCGAATCAACGCCCGAGAGTGAGTTGCCCGTTTGGGTTCGCCACGTTCGCCAAACCCGTTCCTTACGTTTGACTCCTGCGTATTTGAAATATCGCCAGGCTTTGGAAAAGACCGTGAAGGCTGTCAGCGATCCCACGCAAGAGGTGCAGGCCGTGACCCAAGCCTTCGATAGTTCCCTGCAACCGGCGGGATCGGTGTTCGGTACAGCTTTTGAAGCACTGGCGAAATTGAAGGCAGCGGCTCACCGCGATCTAGCCAGCGACCCTGCCGCGTGGAAACTCGTCTCGGGTCCATTGGATTATCTCTGGGACTACGCCCGCCGGGAGACCGCCGACCGACTGCAGCAAGACTGGCAGAGCAAGGTGCTCGCCTCCGCCACGGGACTCGAAGGTTCGCAAGCCATGGCCGTTCTCTTAGCCAAGGACGGCCCGGCGATGCGCTTTGCCAAAGACCAAGCCGGACCTTTCATGCAATGGAAGCCGGGAACCGGGTTCTACGCGAAGGAATCGTTTGGAGCCACCGTTCCCTTCAATAGCACGTTCTTCGCCTTTTTGAACGGCGCCGTGTGGGCGTCGAGTGTGAATAACCTGCAGGTCACGATTACCGATCAGTCCGCCCGGCCCAACGCCCACGCGAAGCGCATTCCGCACATCAGCCAGCTCACGTTGCGCTGCGGTGGAAAAGACCAGGATCAAGTGCTGCGCAATCGGCGCTTGCGCGTCTTGGAGAACTCTTTCGACTCCGTGGAGAAAACCTTTACCTGGTCGCCGGCTTGCACCCAGGCCGATCTCGAGATCGATATCGCCGGCACCCGCCTCGTAAAGAGGTATCCGGGTTCTTATGGCTTCTTCGCCTTCTTGCATGATTTTAAAACCGGGCAACACACGTTTACCCGCAATGATTTCCCAGACCAAGCCCAAGCGCTCTCTGAATTGGGAGTGAGCTCCATCACGATGCACTATCGCCTCAAAGGCGCGCCGGACTTTGCCGCTCCCAAAGCGGCGCCGAGCGTCATCGTATGGAATTGGGACCGCTGAGCATGAACGGGAGAAAAACAAAGGAGGCTGTATGAAAAACAACGAAGCATCAGTTGCACCCGCCGAACGAGTCAATATCGTCTATCGTCCCGCGACGGAAGGCGCGAAAGAAGAGGTGGAACTCCCGCTGAAGCTCCTGGTGACCGGCGATTTTACGGGCAGCGCCGATGAGCGCCCGATTGAACAACGCGAACCGGTCAGCGTCAGCAAGGACAACTTTAACGACGTCCTAAAGGCCCAAAAAGTCACCCTGCAAATCAATGTCGCCAACAAGTTGTCGAATGACAGGGACGGCGGTTTGGACGTGAGTTTGAGCTTCGCATCCCTGGACGACTTCGGGCCGGAGAGTATCGCCGCCCAAGTGCCGGAAGTGAAAGCGCTGCTGGACATGCGCGACGCCCTGACGGCTCTCAAAGGACCCCTGGCCAATGTGCCGGAGTTTCGCAACAAGCTTCAAAAAATTGTGAAGGACGCGGACACCCGCGCCCAAATCCTGCAGGAGATGGGGATCACACAGGGAGAAGACCATGAATAGCTTAAAAGCGACCGAACAAAACACCGCGGTGACTCAAAATAGTTCACTGCTCGAGGATATCGTCCAAGCAACTCGAATCAAGCCGGAAGAAGAAGCCTATGCGGTGACGCGACGCGGCGTCGAAACGTTGATCACCCAACTCGTGCGCCCAGGCCGGGAAGGCAGCCGCGTATCGCATTCTCTGATCAACGACATGATCGCGGAGATTGATCGCAAGATCAGTCGGCAGGTCGACGAGATTCTGCACCACGCGCAGTTTCAAAAAATCGAATCCACGTGGCGGTCATTGAAGTTCTTGGTGGACCGGACCGACTTCCGAGAGAACATCGCGATCGAAGTCTTGAATGCTAGCCAAGAGGATCTGCTGGCGGACTTCGAGGATGCTCCCGAAGTCGCCAAGTCCGGTCTCTACAAGATCGCTTACACCGCCGAATACGGAACCTACGGTGGCAAGCCCTACGCTGCGATCATTGGCAACTACGAATTCGGGCCGGGTCCGCAAGACATCAAGCTGCTGAAACACATGTCGGCCGTGGGGAGCGCCGCGCATAGTCCGTTCATCGCCGGCGCCGGCGCGGAATTCTTCGGATTGGACACCTTGACCGAATTACCGCAGTTGAAGGATCTGCACTCGGTCCTGGACGGTCCGAAGTTTGCTAAGTGGAAGGGGTTCCGCGAATCCGCCGATTCCCGCTACGTGGGATTGGTATTGCCGCGGTTTTCGCTGCGCTTGCCTTATGGCCCGCAGACCCAACCCGTGAAAAGCTTCAACTATCAGGAAGATGTGTCGGCCGGACATAACGCCTATCTCTGGGGTAACGCGGCATTCGCCTTCGCTTCACGACTGACCGAGAGCTTCGCTAAATACCGCTGGTGCGCAAACATCATCGGTCCGATGGGCGGCGGAACCGTGACGGATCTGCCGGTGCACCACTTCGAAGCGATGGGCACGACGCAGATGAAAATTCCCGCGGAGTCTTTAATTTCCGACCGGCAGGAGTTCGAATTGGCCGAGGAAGGGTTCATCGCGTTGGCGATGCGCAAAGGCTCAGACAACGCCGCCTTCTTCTCCGCCAACTCGCCGCAGAGGTCCAAGTACTTCGGCCAGGGAAAAGAAGGGAAGGAAGCAGAATTGAATCACAAGCTCGGGCTGCAACTGCCCTACATGTTCGTGATCAGCCGATTGGCGCACTACCTCAAGGTCATCCAACGTGAGAACATCGGATCCTGGAAGGAACGTTCCGACGTGGAACGCGAGCTCAACGATTGGCTCCGTCAGTACGTCTCCGACATGGATAACCCGATGCCCGGCGTGCGCGCGCGACGTCCCCTGCGCCAAGCCGAGGTGACGGTGGAAGATGTCGACGGTGAACCGGGCTGGTACAAGGTCGGGCTGAAAATTCGACCGCAGTTTAAATATATGGGCGCCTATTTCACGCTCTCGTTAGTTGGGAAATTAGAAAAGGACGTCGCATAAGACAACAAAGGAGGTCGTACCATGGCCATGCCATGCTTCGTAAAAGTACAAGGAGAAAAACAGGGCGCTATTGACGGGTCCTGTGACATCAAAGGGCGCGAAAAGTCCATTCTGGCGTACGCGCTTGATCACAAGATCGAGATGCCGCGCGATCCGCAAACCGGGTTGTCCTCGGGGAAACGGGTTCATGGGCCGCTGTCGATCACCAAGGAAGTGGATCGGTCCTCGCCAAAACTCTATCAGGCACTCTGCACGGGGGAACACCTGAAGAACGTGGAAATTAAATATTTCCGCACGGCGAAAGATGGGAAAGAAGAGCATTACTACACGCAAGTCCTGGAAGACGCCATCGTGTCTTCAATCCAGCCTAGCGTGCCGCTGGTATTCCTCAAAGAAAATGACGCCTACCGGCACATGGAAACGGTGGCCTTCACCTACGCGAAAATCAAGTGGGTATGGACCCCCGACGGTGTGGAATCGGAAGATTCCTGGAAGGGCCTGTAAGGGACATTCCATGCGAGAAGAGCGGCTGTTAGAGCGCATCCGACGTTGGGAACAGGAACCTCTGGGGCGAGGTCGCGATAATCCGAGACGAGCCATCGAATCGGTCGTCCGGCACCTCCAGAGGCTCCTGAATACCCGCCAGGGCAGCGCGGCGATCGCCGAGGATTACGGAATCCCCGACCTCGGCAGTCTACTGCAGGATGGCCCTGATGCACCGGGGGACGTGGAAATCGTCATCCGGGACGTGATCGAGAAATACGAACCACGGCTGGCCGGCGTGCGGGTGAACTTTGCAGCACACGATAACGAGAAGCTGACCCATCGCTTCGATATTCAAGCGAGACTCCGATTAGACGACCGGCCCGTCTATTTGGAGACGCTCGTCGGCCTGGACGGCCGCGTCCAGGTGAAAGGGTAAGGTGCGGTCATGAGTCTTTTAAAAACGAAACGGAAATTCGAATTCAAGATTCTCGGTACGTCCTTGGATACGGAGGTGGTGGAGTGGAGCCTGCTAGAAAGGCTATCGACCCCCTATCAAGCGGATCTGACTCTCGCCTGCGAAGAAAGCATCGCGCTTTCCGACGCCTTAGGGAAGGAAGCGCGGCTGACCTTGCACGGAAATTCTGAGGACCGGCTGGTTCATGGGCTGATCCACCGATTCGCGCAAACGGGAAAGCGGGGGCGTTTCTATCTGTATCACGCGCAACTGGTGCCGCAGATCTGGCTGCTCTCGCAACGGCAAGACAACCGCATTTTCCAACGCCAGACCCTTCAGCAAACGATCCCGGAGATTTTGAATAACGTCCAAATCACCAGCGACCGCTTCCAGTTTCGGCTTCAGGAGAATTATCCGGCCAAAGAATACAGCGTGCAATATCGCGAAAACGATCTGGCCTTTCTATCGCGACTTCTTGAAGCCGATGGAATCTGGTATTTCTTCGAACAAGCCGAGGACAAACACACGCTCATTTTCGCTGATAGCCGTTCGGCGTATCAGCCTTTATCCGGCGAATCCGGGATCGCCTTCAAGCAAACCAAAGGCGTCGCCACACAGGATGACGTCATTTATCAATTCGCGCTATCGCAATCGATTGTTCCCGAGAAGGTGAGCCAAACGGATTTCAACTACAACACGCCGTCGCTCGGGATGAGCAGCCAGGAGCAATCGGGCGCGAATACCAAGCTGGAAATCTACGAGTACCCAGGTGGTTATGACGATCCCGAGGCGGGTGCGCGACTCGCCAAAGTTCGTTTACAGGAACATCTGCTCATGCAGGTAACCGGAGACGGCGCGAGCACCAGTCCGCGCCTCGCGCCAGGCTATGTGTTCAAGCTCGGCGGGCATCCCGCGCCCAGTTTCAACCAAGACTATCTGATCGTCTCTGTCCAACATCGTGGCACTCAGCCGCAGGTATTGGAAGAGACGCTCGCACCCGGTACCCCGAGTTACAGTAATAGCTTCACGGTAATCCCCGCGGCGGCGATTTATCGCCCGCCCCGCGTCACAGCCAAGCCAATCATCCAAGGACCTCAGACCGCCGTCGTCATGGGCACCGAGGGCGAAGATATTTATACCGATGATCTGGGACGGGTGAAGGTCCATTTCCATTGGGACCGGCTGCAGGACAAAGATGAGAAAAGCTCATGCTGGATTCGCGTCAGCCAATTTTGGGCGGGGGAGGGGTGGGGCGCGATGTTTTTGCCGCGACGCGGGCACGAGGTCATCGTGAGCTTTCTGGATGGCGATCCCGATCGGCCGATCATCACGGGCCGCGTCTACAACGGCGCGAACCCCACACCGCTCGCGCTCCCTGACCACAAAACCAAAAGCACGATCCATACGAAATCAACCGATGGCGGCCAGGGTTCCAACGAACTGACCTTCGAGGACAAACAGGGCGAGGAGGAAATTTATTTGCATGGGCAAAAAAACCTGCGCGTCACGATCGACCACGATAAAGAGCAAACCGTCGGTCATGACGAATCGCTTACCGTTCAACACAACCGGACGAAGCAGGTGGGGGATGACGAGTCGATACAGATCGGCGGGACCAAAAATGAGACGATCGCAAAAGCGGCGACCGAAAACGTGGGCCTGGTGAAGTTAACGAATGTCGGCGCTGACTGCAGTTTAAACGTTGGCGGGGCCCATACCATCACGATCGCAGGATTGATGAACACGGCCGTCGGGCTTTCGCAAAACGAAGAAGTCGGGCTGACCAAGCAACTCCTCACCGGCCACAGCTTCCACACGAATGTCGGGAAGGACCATACGCTCGATGTGAATGGCAGTTCCGAAACCCGTGTAGGCAAGCAGGTTATTATCGAAGCTGGAGACTCTTTCGAAATTCACTGTGGCCAGTCTCAGTTCCGCTTGGACAAAGACGGGTCTGTGACGATCACGGGAAAGGATTTTAAATTCCAGGCCTCGGGTCCAGTTCAAATTAATGGAGAGACTGTAGATATCAATTAAGGTACAACCGGTGAACTTTCAAAACGAAACATCCTATCCGGCTCTCGCTTTTGACGCACTCGATACGTCCGGTGATGAATTTCATGTGGCCGTACTCCGCATGACGTTGGCCGTTTCACCGGACGGTTCGCTCACGCCGGTAACAGACCAACCCGATTTGGTCATGGTCGACGAATTCTTGGGGGAACGCTTTCACAGCAGTGTGAAGCAAGAAAGCGACTTGGCCCCGTACAAACCGTGGTGTGACGTGATCGTCATCGGCGATGCGCTGGCTCCCGGCAGGCAGCCGATGAAACGTTTTGAAACGGGGATCCGTATCACGCGACGCGGTGAATCGGTGTTGAACAAATCGCTCTGGGTGACGGGACCGCGCTATTGGTTGAAACGTTTTGGCCGGGGATGGACGCTCACAGACCCCGAACCGATTGCACGTCTCCCGATGAGATATGAATACGCCTATGGAGGAGAATGTCGAATCGAATGCGCCGATCGCGCTGCGACCCAGATCAAAAAGAAATACCGGCTTACCGAGCTTCAACGGAGGCAGCATCCGGCCGGATTCGAGAAAGCGCCCGTCGCGCACAGCTGCTGCGCCGCAAATCCGATCGGAATCGGATTCGCCGAATCGTGGTATCTCGGCGCGAAAAAGCTCACCCGAGTACCTGCGCCCCAAATCGAATCGCCAATCGATCCCATTCGACGACTGGGAACGCCTTATCTACCTCAGGGATTGGGCGCAATCGGCCGTCCATGGGAACCTCGCAGCAATCAATGTGGCACGATCGACGCGGCCTTTGTTAAGAGCGAACGCTGGTTGCCCGACGATTTTGATTTTGCTTACTGGAACGGCGCCCATCCCGATTTGCAAGTCCCCTGGCTCAAAGGAGACGAGACGGTCGATCTGATTAATATCGACGTCAAAAACCTGAAGGCAGACCGGCTGGATAGCATGGGTAACCGAATTCGCCGCATGGCCTTGCCGAGCTATCGATTTTACGCCGTTGTCTATCTGGAAGAGGGAGGTATCATCAATCGAGAATTAAATATCGACACTTGCATCATCGATAGCCCCGTCGGCAGAGTCTCATTGGTTTATCGCGTCAAGCTACCTGTCTGGCCCGTCATCGATCGGGTTGAAGTTGTGCAATTAAGCGAAGTACAAAAGGCCATTCTCGACCAACATTGCGACGCGGTGGCGACAGACCTAAAACCGAAGAAGGAGGCGATCCATGGCTAGCCAACTAGGGGCGCGAAAGAATGATAAATTTCTCGCGATCTCGACCGCCCCATCCATCAATAAAACACCTCGGGGGCCTCACCTACCAGAAATACCCTATCCCGTATTTTTTGATTTATCGTTGAGTGACGGAACCGTGACCAGCGTGCGATTCAATGGCGAACCGGCCTATGTACTCCACCAGAGCACCCAGCCTCATTGCATGGGCGACGAACAAGGAACGGCGGGCGGAGTGAAGTCTGGCACTTTTAACGGCGAAATTAACCCCGTTTCAGCGAGTAGCACAGTACGCGTTGGAGGAAAACAAATCGTCAGAGCGGGCGACCGATGCACATTGAATAAAGGGAATTGTCCCGGGAAGTATGTCACAGCGTCGGCGCCGGCGGGTCTATCCAAACAGTCGCCAGCCGTGCATGTCCAAATTCTTTCCAACCAGCGCGAGGTATGTCCAGACGGGCGAATTCAATTGACAGCGATTGGAACTCCCGCAGGTGGTCAGTACGAATGGCACTGCGATAAACCCGGGAAATTAGTCGATGAGAGCGGGAGTCCAAAAACCACAGGGAAAATGGTCTATATCGAAGTAGATCATGACAACGACAACGACGTGACTAAGGGCTCCCTCTCTGTTTGCGTCACCTATACGTCCAACGGCAAAAAGGCAAAACACTCAAAAAGCTTTCGAATCCATCCGCCGGTACCTCTGTGGATCGTCCACGGATTGTGGATCGGCAGATTTTCGAGTGTCCTTTCAGGCGATAGGTTAGGAGCTCGGGATGCAAAAGGTATCCTCCATCAGGCGCCTTCAAACGCCTTTAATTTCCGTGAACAGCCCTATTCGTTAATTGTGGTCCCGGGCATGAACATGCGGTACCAAGAAGCACTCAATATGCAGAAAGCTTGTAATTACACATTCAAGGTTCACTCATCGGCCTTAATTCAAAATTACACGCACGGCTTAGCCTTATCCGGCGATCTTGTCCAGTCTATTGCCTCCGAGGCGCTGGGAGCTGTGGATCGGAATGCGAAAGCAATGGCCGACGCCATTTTGAAGGGTCTACGAACGAAGGGAGAGGTCTACATCGTTGCGCATAGTCAGGGCAGTGAGATTTCTGCCAAATCATTCAGGCTCTTATCGGCCGTCTTAACACAGAATGAAATGGCGAGAATTCATTATCAAGGATTTGGATCAGAAACGTATATTCATAACCTGTATGGATTGGGCAGCATTCGAAATGTCCGGACCATCGGAGACCTAATCCCTGCGACCGGTGCTGTCGCAAAGCGAGCGGTCGCCGCTTTGGCTATAAATCGATTGTTGCCGTCTCTACTTCCGGATCCCAAAAACATACTCGACCTACATCGATCTCTCGAAGACCTTCGAGGCCTCGAGAAGGAAGATTGGGAATGGGTCGATTCGCCCGTCAAATTTCCTCATTTTTTTAATTGCCGAGTTCCCACCTTTCAGCGCCATAATTTTCTAAACAATTATTGGATGCACCTTCGCATTCCTTCCAGAGGCTCCGGGATGCCCGATGATGAACCCGCCAAACATTCACTGTACAGCGTTGAAGAGGAAAAGATTGAAAAATGGCACGACCCGAATTTCAAAAAAACTCGCTCGGCCGGATTTAAGGTGCTAGGGGCTGCTATGATCAATGCTTCGGCATAAGCATTATGACAATTGATAACATTCTCGGACTCTTCATCAACATATTGCTAAAACTCATCAAACCGGCCCTAGTGGTAGGACTGCTGTTTTTTTTATTCCTAGGGTGGTGGTTTTTGACACCCTCCAACGTCTCTTCTATGGAGCCGTATCGATACTTAGTCGGTAAGCAATACAGGACTCGCATTCCAATCGTCATATTCGATACCGTTGTTCTAACTACGGGAGCGGCAACGTCTCTCTATGGTGAACCGAGCCCTGATCGTCTCTTGCCGATTGGAACGACATTGCTCGTCAAGCGTGTTCAAGCAAAGCCACTCAACGGGGCGCTGGAATATCTTTCGGTTATCACGAGCAGCGGGCCTTATGCCGGCCAAAAGGTGGATAGCGAAGATCTATGGGAGCGGGTCTATCACCTTGATCGCTATATCTCGGGCGAAAATCACTCGGTCAAAACTCATTACCTCGAAGAAGTTCCGACCCGGCCCAAGAAGAATTCCAGATAAAGCAGGTTTCCCAGGGCCGGCGTCCAATCACCACTCGCATCGGGTGCCGATCATATAGAATAACCCCCGGTCGCTTTCCTTCCCATGAACCGATCGCACATTCGTCGTCAATCCCTGATCGCAGTCGCGCTCGTGGCCTGCGGGATATGGGGCACGCCTCCGCTGAGCGCCGCCCAGGATGCGCAAGCCCTTTACGAGGACGCGATGATCAAGGAAACCGGCGAACGCAATCTGGAAGCAGCGATCTCGCTCTATCAACAGGCGATCGACGCGGCAGCGAACTCGAATCCGTTGCTGGTTTCCAAAGCGCGATATCGCATGGGCACTTGTTATGAACGCCTTGGAAACATCCCGGAAGCCGAGACTCTCTATCAGCAGATCGTCACCGATTCGGCCCACAACCCCGGGGAAATCTCCGAGTTAGCGCACGATAGCCTTCAGCGAATCGAAAATGAGCGGCGTAAGGAACAGGCCGCGGCGGCCGCCGCCATTCCCCATCTCGTAAAAACGGCTACGGTTTACGAACCCACGCAAGCTCGGCTACTCTTAGGGCCTACCTTTATCGAAAATCATGACGGGATGGGAACGCGGTTCGCGGTCGGGTTGAGCTATCCGCTCTTTAAAAAGGTCGATGAACCGCCTTTTCTTTGGGTCGACTTGGGCGCGATTACGCCGCTCGGCGACCTAACGATCGATCGCGCTATCCAGACGCCTGACGCTCAGACGGCTGACGTCGGACAGCTCAATTTTCAATATCAAGTTCATTTGAGCTTAATGACCGAGTTGCCGCATGGCCTAGAGCGCGACCTCATTCCGGAAATCGGCGCCGGTCTGGCGCTCACACACTCTTCGATCGATTGGACGCGCGTGACGACGGGGCCGTCGCCATCCCGTCAGACCGGCAGCGATTCGAGCAGCCATTGGGGACCGTACTTTGCAACCGGGTTGCAATTCTATCCCGATCACATTCTGTCGGCTGCACTCGAAGCAAGTTACTCGAACGCTGCGTTTTCCAAATCGGTGCAGATTCCAACAGCACCTGGCGGCCACGCTTTCAACTTTTCCAATTCGTTTTGGAATATCACGGCCGCCCTGCGCGTGAGACTCGGCTGGTATAAGAAAGTCGTGGAACCGATATGAGGAACTGGCTAGTTCGGGGTCTGACAACGGCCTGCGCTCTGGTATTCATCCACTGGCGGGCCACCGCAGCCACCACACAATGGACTGGGGGGACGGCTGATTTTAATACCGCCGGAAATTGGAGCGCGGGGCTTCCCACCGACGATGCCAATTTCGCATCGGCCGCGCCCCTCACGATCGCCTTATCCGCCAACACGGCAATTAATAGCCTCACCTTTAATAACGGCGCCGCTGCTTACGACCTGACCCTTCCCGTCGGCGTTGGATTAACCCTGGCCGGCGCGGGCATTCGCAACCATTCGTCAAACCCGCCAACACTCATCGTGAACGGAACGATCAATTTTTCGAACACGGCCACCGCAGCCGATGCGCTGATTACGGCCGCGGGGGGAATCAATTTTTTCAATGCTTCTTCTGCATCGCATTCGGTTGTAAACGTCGCTAGCGGCGGTAGTCTAAATTTGACGAATACGTCCAGCTTGGCTCAAGCCACGGTGATGAACGACGGGGGTGGCGTCAATTTTTTCCTAACCTCGAACGCCGGCAGCGCGACCATCACCAACAGCAACGGCGGTACCTGCAACTTCGCCGGCCAATCCGGCGTCAACAACGCCCAAATCCTGAACGACAACGGCGGTACGAACATCACGCAAAATGCCACGCTTGATTCAGCCACGATTACAAACATAAATGGCGGCGCTGTTTTCTTTGGGAATGCGGTCAATGCCGGTTACGCACGGATTACCAACGGGAATGGATTGACCCAATTTGATGGATCGAGCAATGCGGGGCATGCGACGTTACTGAATCAATCCGGCGGTGAGATCCTCTTCGGCACCAACGCCAGCGCGGGACAGGCGGTGATCACCAATGCCAACGGCGGCGGCATCAATTTCCTCAACAATTCGACAGCCGCGAATGCGACGATCGTCAACGAGGTCGATGGCTATACCGAGTTTGACGACAATTCGACCGCCGGCAATGCGACGCTGATCAATAACGGGGGCGCTCTGGTGTTTGCCGGAAATAATACAGGGGGCACAGCGCGGATTTTTAATAACGGCGGCGATGTGGATCTGACCGGACTTACGGCAGGTTCGATCGCGTTTGGATCGGTCGCCGGCTCCGGGTCGATCGAAATCGGCGCTGTGGCCGTAACGGTCGGCAGCAATGATGCCAGCACGGAAATTTCGGGCGGAATCGCAGGAACGACCGGTAGCCTGACGAAGGTCGGCACCGGTGTTCTAACCTTATCCGGAGCTAGCAGCTACGGGGGCGCGACCGACGTCAACGCCGGGACTCTAAACCTGACCGGTGCTTTAAGCGGTGGCGTTGTCGTGGGCGCCGGCGGAACGCTCACGGGTACAGGTCGCCTCGCTCAGTTGACCAATAACGGCATCGTTGCGCCAGGATCCGCCGGCGTCGGATCGCTGCGTGCCAGCAGCTATTCCGGCACCGGCGTTCTGCAGAGCCGTCTCGATGGAACCGCGATCAGCACCTTGCGAGTCACGGGTAATGCCACTTTGACAGGGAGTCGCCTCGATCTAACGGTCAACGAATTTGTCATCGGTCATTACAGCATCGTGTCCGCTGGGTCGATCACCGGGACATTTGACTCTTTCACCGCCAGCACGCCACCGCCGTTACTGCGCCTATCGATGGAGTACACGTCCACCGATGCGTTGGTCGTGATTGGTCCCGCCGCTAGTTTTGCGTCGGTCGCGGCGACCCCGAATCAGTACGGTGTAGCGGCAGCGCTCGATGGCGCCGGTGCGACAGCCTCAGCGGACACGACCCAAATCATTACCGCCGTCTCGCAACTGAGCGTGTCGGACGCGCAACGTGCCTTTAGCCAGATGAGCGGGGACGCGTTACCGACGTTCCAACGAACCGCTCTACGCAGTGCGGCCGCATTTAACAACCCGCTGCATAACGATTCCTACAACGGCGATTGGAAATCCCTCGCGAGGGGAAATGTTCCTGTTCAGATCGCTTACAACGGCGATGTTCGTGATCTAGGTGATGCCACAGCACCGATCAATTTTTCGCGAGGTCTCTGGACGCGCGGCTTAGGGACGTTTGATCACATCAAGGCCGATTACCACTACGGCGCGCCCGCCGCAGACGCAACGACGGGCGGCTTTCAGATCGGTTACGGAATTTCGCCAGTGGACGATTTTGTGCTGGGTTTCTCAGGGGGGTATGCCCAGACCCACCTTTCGGTGGATGATCGATCGAGCTCTGGCGATTCGACCGCGATTGAATCCGGCGCCTATGCCCGTTACAATCGCCAAGCTTTGTTTATGAATGGTGCTTTTAACTACATCGGACTTTCCAATTCCGCCAGCCGCCACATCCAATTTGGCTCAATCGACGAATCCGCCCATACCGATTTCGACGGCCGCCTTTACTCGTTTTATGCACAGGGGGGTTGCCGTTACACGACCGGGGCAAATCTCTTACTCGAACCTTCTTTGACTCTGCAACACAGCCATCTGCAGCAGGACGGCTTCACGGAAACCGGTGCGCCTGGCTTGAACCTAAGCGTGGCCGATCAGACCGCTTCCTCTGTTGAATCGAGACTGGGCGTTCGAGCGATCCGCGAGTTCAACGCGGCTTCAAGTTCGCATCCAGGCAGCCTGGCCGCCGATCTGGCTTGGGGGCATGAATTCGCTAACACGGAGGATCAGCTCACCGCTCAACTCGCGGAAGCCTCTGGCAGCAGTCCATTTACGCTGCATGGCACACCGCGGGATCGAAATGCCGCCATTCTCGGCGTGGATGGACGAATTCGTATCGCCCGGGGGATTCAGGTTTTCGCGGCCTACGAAGCCACATTGAGTCACAGCGAAACATTGCATGGCCTATTCGGCGGAGGACGCTTCCAGTGGTGATCCATCGCCGTCTTGCCTTTCTCGTGCCACTCGCACTCGGCCTGGGAATTTTTCTGTTCGGCACGCGAGGCGGCGTGGCGATTTATCCGGATTCGGTGCTTTACATTCAAGGCGCCCGGTCGTTGGCTCTGGGACAAGGTTTAACCGTGCCTCAGCCGGACGGATCGTATGAGCCGGTCACGTTATTTCCTCCGCTTTATTCGCTCCTCCTCGCCAGCGCCTCTCACGTTACGCCGTCGGTTCTGAATGCTCTGAAGCCGATTCAATTGCTGCTTCTTCTGCTGGCGTTGGCGGCCATGATGACGCTGGCCGCTCGGAGTACAAACAACGCCCCCTATGCGATCCTGCTCGTTGGATTGTTAGGGGTTATTGCGACCGACTTTATGAGTTACCAAACGGTGGCGCTTTCGGAAGGGCTTTTCATAGCCTGCACGATGTTTGCGCTTTGTGCGATCACGTCCTACCTTTCTAAACCCAGTTGGAACCGACTTTTGGCGGCAGCGTTGGCGACGTCTGCGGCCTGGTTATCTCGCTATGCAGGCGCCGCCTGGGTTCTAAGCGGCGCCGGGACCATCGTCTTGTTGTCCGATCGACCGTGGCGAAAGCGTTTATTCGATGCGCTCGTCTTTATTGCGATCTCATCGGCCGCTAGCGTCTATTGGATGATTCGCAATGCTCGCGTCGGCCAGGCTGCGCTCGGTCGGACGTTACGATGGACGGGGTTTTGGGGACCGGCTGAGCGCGACGCCTTGCAGAATACCTGGCGCCTTTGGACCTGGCGATGGTCAACGGCTCATGCAGGCTGGGTCGCGATGGCCGTCTTGATTTTTCTAATACTCCTGATTAGAAGTATGGATTGGCGGAGAAATTCGGACGCCAAACCGCGAGCGACGGCTTTTTTAACGACTCGCGTGCTCCTCCTCTACAGCGCCGTTTACCTTTTCGTGATCGCGGGCAGCGCGATGGCTTTTCAGGCCGACATTCTCCTCGATAGCACCCGGATCTTGATCGCATTTCATCTTTTGCTGTTGCTATTTATCGTCGTCCAGGGGTCGAACGTGCTGCAGCGTTCTAATTCCGAACGCCTGCGGGCGGGCGCCTGGATCCTCAGCTTGTTTGTCTTGACGTTGGGGGCACGCGCTTCCTGGGCCTGGCTACGAACCAGCACATCGTCGCAGGCGCTGATGTACGCCACGAATGAGTACCGTGATTCGCCGCTGATCGCTTCGCTTAAGCGGCTTCCACCCAATACGATTTTGTATTCAAACTTGGGCTATCCTGTTTTGCTTTACACTGGACGCGTCTGCTTTGAGGTTCCGCGCAAGATCGACAACGGGACGGGACGACCGAGTGAACAATTTGAACGCGCGATGAAAGAGATGAAAGAGAACCTCGAAGATGACAATGGCTTGCTCGTTCTCTTTAACAAAGGAGACGTCTGGTTGGTCCAGCCGACCGTAGAAGAAATCTCGGCTCGCGTTCCCTTACAGCGTCTCGCCACCTTTCCTGACGGAACCCTCTGGCGCGCCAAAAATCGAGACTGAGATCCTCCCGTCCGGCTTTGCAAAACCCTGACATTTTCGGACATTAGTTTTACTTCTCTCTGACACCTGTTTTATCACTTCTCCCTACAATCTAGGTGTCGAACAACAAACGCTTATTACAGATTGGAGATTTTCATGAAACTAAGATTCGGCTGCATCGCGTTATTCTTAATGCTCGTCCCATCGCTGTATGCAACAGGCGACACGTCTGTGCAATCCCAGCTGATCGCTCAGACTTCGCAGGTGATCGACCTGACTCAGGATTTTGCACGACTTCAAAACAAGGTACAAAGCCTCAAGCTGGCGGAAAAAAGTGCGCTCAACAAACAAGCCCCAAGGACCCGGGCGCTCCGTAACGAACTCACGGAGCAATATCGAGCCCTGACCGCGGCCCAAAAGATTTACGGCCAGCCGGGCACATTGACCTTACCGCCGCATACGCGCTTAAAAATCTATCTTCACGTGCACTACGTCCGAGGCCGATTAAGCGGAGCGGATCCAACGAGTTCAACTTATTACCACTGGGATAATCGCGATTTTCGGATTCCTTATTACAGTGAGGTCTTGAAATATAACGCCCTGCACCCTGATGACGATTCTCCTGTGTCCATGTGTCTTGACTATCTGTCCGGCAACGCTCCTTTTGAGAGTTTCGGGCCTGAAGAAAAAAAGGTGATGTTGGCCATCGATCCGCGCGCGGAGACAACGGTCGTCACGCAAGCGCACTGTCCAATCGAAGACATCCTGAGAGGAATCCCGCGGCCAACGGAACCGGGGCCTCAATCTGTAACGGGCACAGAGCTCTGGGCCGAGACGGAAATCTTTAATAATCGAGGGTGGGGAGCGACGGATCGATTTATCGGAACGCTTTATAATCCGACAGATCACCCCGAGACCGTCGACGTGAGTCGATTTATGTTGCGCCCGAACGAAGGAATGGACGTTGCGGTGATGTACCGCCAAGGGCCGTTTGAGGAACTGAACAAAGCCGTCGAAGTATTGTCCTACGTGGGTGTTCAGTAGCCATGTTCACCCAAACCTATCAGCAGGAGCTGGCGAACCTTCGAGAGCTCGGCGCGGAATTCGCGGAGAAGCATCCAGCGCTTGCCGGGATGTTGAACGGAAACCAAGCGGACCCGGATGTGGAACGGCTTCTTGAAGGCACGGCGTTCCTCACGGCGTTGATCCGTCAGAAACTCGATGACGAGTTTCCTGAGGTGATCCAGGACCTGATGCAAATCGTCGCGCCTCATTATCTAAAACCGTTACCGTCAGCCACGATCCAAGTGTTCCATCCTAAATCGACGGTCAAGCATTCCTTTAAATTAGCCGCCGGCGTCCAATGCATCTCGGTCCCGGTGGACGGTGTTCCCTGCTTATTCCGGACGAGTTATGCCACGGAAATTCATCCGCTCGCGATTATAGACGCGGCGTATGTGCAACGTCCCGGACAACCCTCGATGATTAAGATCGTATTTGAGCTGACGGGGCTTGCCTTGGCGCAATGGAAACCGGAGTCCGTCAGGCTTTATCTGGCGGACGACCTCGCGCGCGCGACCGAGCTCTATCGCGTTCTGCGAAACCGTGTGCGGAACATTCAACTCGTCCCGTTCGAAGGCGGTCGTCCCTGCGTGCTCGATGCAGGATGTCTGAAACCAGTGGGTTTTGAACCAGGCGAGCGACTGATCCCTTGTCCCTCGCATGCGTTTCCTGGTTACGGTGTGCTTCAGGATTACTTCCTGCTTCCCCAGAAATTTTTATTTTTAGATCTCACGGGGTGGGAACGGTGGCACGAGCGCGGTTCCAGCCGACGCTTCGAAGTGCATTTCGAAATGGACGAAGCAAACGGCACGGCCCTCCCGGTCACGCGCGATAGCTTTTTATTACATGCGACGCCCGCGGTGAACCTATTCACCCAGGAAGCCGATCCAATCTATCTCGACCATCTCAAGTCACGCTACCGCATTCGACCGTCCGGCGCGCAAGCGCAGGGGAATGCAATTTTTTCGGTGGACGACGTCCGTGGCTTTGTTCAAGGGACCTGCCAAGAACGAACCTACGAACCCTTTGACATCTTCCGTCCAGGCACGACGACGCAGCCTGTCTATCATCTGCATCACGAACCATCGCCCCTCAGCGGTGGCGTCGATCTCTGGCTTTCGACGGCTTATCCCGCGGTCAACGAACGGCTGCGTCCGGAAACACTTTCGATTCGATTGACCTGCACCAACGGACTCTTGGCCGGCCGTTTACGGGCCGGTGATATCGCGCAGCATGGCAAGGGCTGCCCGGAGTATTTGACCTTCACCAACCTTATGCCACCCACCCCGGGAGCGCCGTCACCCGTCGGCAAGAATCTCCTTTGGCGGCTGCTTTCTCACCTTTCCACGAGTTACCAATCGTTAGAACGTGACACCGTCTTGCGGTCGATGTTGCAGCTGTATGTCTCGCCGGAAGCCCGCGACGCGGCGGCGCAAGCGAATCGCAAACGGATTGAAAGTATCCAGCGCATTCAGGCCAGCTCCGGTAATCGCCTCGTCTCGGGCATGGTTATGCGCGGGCGCGATATCTCCGTCACGATTCGCGAAGACCATTTCACAAGTCTGGGAGACGCTTATTTGTTTGGCTGCATCCTCGATACTTTCTTCGGCAACTACGCCTCGATCAATTCGTTTACGCGATTAACACTATCGGATCTTCACGGAGGGAGTCCCTTCACATGGCCACCCCGCATGGGCAACCGCGCCCTGATTTAAACGAGCTCTTTGATCAAGCACAGCGTGTAGATTTTTTTCAGGCGCTGCGCTTGTTAAGCCGTGAGCCCGGTAAGATACGGGTTCGGCCGGAACTCTCGCTGGGATTTCCAGCGAGCGATATCACGCGTATCGAAAAAGATTCCTCTGGGGACCACGCGATTTACACCAATTTTCTAAGCCTGTATGGATCGGCTTCGCCGCTGCCCGCGTTCTACACCGAAGATTTGTTTCGCGACGATTCGCCGGCGACACGCGAATTCATCGACCTGATTCATCAACGGCTCTACAACCTGTTCTTTCGAGCCTGGAAGAAGAATCGCTTATTCATTTGGGCAGCCGAAGATCAAAACCCGGACTGTTTGGCCATTCTTTACGCGCTCTGCGGCGCCGATTCATACGGCTGGGTTCGTTACACCGGTCTCATGGGCGGCCACCCGCGTTCCGCGGTCGGATTGGAAACCCTCCTCACAGACCTCTTGACCGGGCCCGAAGTCACTGTTGTCCCGTTCGTCGCTCGAGAGGTCTCGATTCCCGCCGATCAACAATTGCACCTGGGCGTCAGTCAGGCGCGCCTGGGTGAAGATAGCTTTATCGGACAGGAGTTCGTCGATCGCCAAGGGAAGTTTCGGATCCGAATCGGATCGCTCGATCGATCCCGGTTTCGTAGATTGCTGCAAGGCAGCGTGGACTACGCGCGGTTGATCGATGCGGTGGAACACTATCTGAATGAGCCGCTAGAGTACGAATTGGAACTGAATCTCGATGGAACGGAAGTGGAACCAATCCTTTTAGGCGCGGATCAGGGAACGCGACTTGGACTCGATACCGCGCTCTTCGCAGAGACCTACCCCGGAACGCTGACCGTCGTATTTCCCAATGTACCGCCAGAAAGGATAGCGGCATGAAAACAAATATTCGAGGGTTGCTCGCACGCCTGAATCCAACCTGCACCCAACTCTTGGAAGCGGCGGCCGGCGCCTGCGTTTCGCGCAGTCATTATGAGGTCACACCCGATCACCTGCTTCTGAAACTGCTCGCGTCCCATGGCACCGATGTCGCTGCTATCCTGGCCGACCCATCGTTTGATCGGGCGAGCCTAATCCAAAGGCTGGAACAAAACCTAGAACGTTTGCGAAGTGGAAATACCACGAAGCCGGTATTTTCTCCCTTGCTGATGGACTGGCTGGAAGAAGCCTGGTTGATCAGCTCGCTTTCACTGAACGAACCCGAGCTGCGTTCCGGCGCGCTCTTCCTGGCGCTGTTAGGGCAAAAAGAACAGTGGCTCGATCGTAATCTGGCCGAAGCGTTCGACACCTTTTCCGCAAACGATCTGCTTCACGATTTCAAAAAGATAACCGCGAGCTCGCATGAAAACGTGGTGACAACTCCTTTTCGAGGGGATAAATCCGGCGCGCGAACGGGTGGCGCGATCGCAAAGTTTTGCACCGACTTCACCCAAAAGGCCACGCAGGGGAAGGTCGACCCTGTGTTTGGACGCGATCGAGAGATCTATCAGATGATCGACATCCTGAGCCGGCGGCGCAAGAACAACCCGATTCTAGTGGGCGAAGCGGGTGTGGGGAAGACGGCGGTGGTGGAAGGCTTGGCCCTGCGCATCGTGAAGGGTGACGTTCCCGATTCGCTGAAACAAGTCGGCTTGATCGGGCTGGATATGGGGCTTCTCCAGGCAGGCGCCGGCGTCCAAGGCGAATTTGAACAACGGTTGAAATCGGTGATCGAAGAGGTCCAAAATTCGCCGAAGCCTTTGATTCTTTTTATTGACGAAGCGCACACGCTGATTGGCGCGGGAGGCGCCGCCGGACAAAGCGATGCCGCCAACCTCCTCAAACCCGCGCTCGCTCGCGGTGAACTGCGCACGATCGCCGCCACAACCTGGTCGGAATATAAAAAGTATTTCGAAAAAGATCCCGCGCTGGCGAGGCGTTTCCAGCCCGTGAAACTCGATGAACCGACCGTCGAAGGCGCCGTTCGGATTTTGCGCGGACTCAAGTCGTTGTATGAAGCGGCACACGGCGTGGTAATTCGTGAAAGCGCCATCCAAGCAGCGGCGGAATATTCGAGCCGCTATATCACCGGACGGCAGCTTCCTGATAAGGCGGTGGATTTGCTCGATACAAGTGCGGCGCGCGTCAAAGGTATGCTGAACGCCAAACCCACCCCGATTGACGCACTGGAACGCGAGATCGAGGCGCTGTCCCTAGAAAAACACGGACTGTTTCGAGATGTACTCCAGGGAGGCGACCCGGCCATTGAACGCGAGGCGGCGATCGACACGCAATTAATTGCTTTGCGCGGACGATTGGATTCCCTCATGATCCGTTGGACAACGGAAAAGCAGTTAGCCTCGGAGCTACTCCGTCAGCGAAACGCCGTGATGCAGGCCAACGAGTCGAAATCCTATGAGGCGTTGCCGGCCCTGTGCGAAGCGATGGATCAAACTCAGTCCGATCTCCGGTTTATCCAAGGCGATTCGCCTCTCATTTCGATCGATGTGACTCCCGACACCGTCGCTCAGGTCATTTCCGATTGGACTGGGATCCCTGTGGGAAAAGTTTTACGTGACGAGGCGAACAGCATCGCGCAGCTGGAGTTCCACCTCACGCAACGGATTAAAGGCCAAGATGCCGCGGTTCGACAAGTGAGCGAAGGTCTGCGCGCTGCGAAAGTCGGCTTGAAGGATCCGGATCAACCGCTCGGAGTATTCTTGCTCGTCGGACCGAGTGGCGTCGGCAAAACGGAGACCGCACTGGCCGTGGCCGATCTTTTGTTTGGCGGCGAACGTTTTCTGCAAACGATCAACATGAGTGAATTCCATGAGAGTCACTCGATTAGCCGGTTGATCGGATCGCCTCCGGGATATGTTGGTTACGGAGAAGGCGGACTTCTCACGGAAGCCGTGCGGCAACAACCTTATTCGGTTGTTTTGATTGACGAGGTGGAGAAAGGGCATCTCGATGTCATGAATTTGTTCTATCAGGTCTTCGATAAGGGGAATCTTTCGGATGGGGAAGGCCGCCGTGTAGACTTCAAAAACACGGTGCTGTTTTTGACCAGCAACCTCGCTTGCGACAAGATTCAGAGACTTTGGGCGGAGGGGACGCCTACATCGGATCAAATCCTAGAGACCATTCGCCCGATTTTGGCCAAACATTTCAAACCGGCTCTGCTTGCGCGCATGACGGTCGTGCCTTATCGCCCGCTGCCTCAATCCGCCTTTCAAGAAATCGTGCGAGGCCGCTTAGACCGTCTGGCGGCTCAAATTCAGAATCGGCATCACGTGGCGCTACGTTATTCCGAGGCCGCGGTGGATGCTCTGGTCGCACGCTGCAGTGAAGCGGATTCGGGTGCCCGTGCCGTGGACCACCTCGTGCGAGCTCGCGTTTTACCGCGTCTCTCGCAGAAAATCATCGAGCATATGGCCACGGGGACGCCGCTCGCGAGTCTGCAATTGGGAATTCAGTCGGATGGGTCGGTCGGGTTGGAAGAAACTACTGGAGTACTTGCAACGAGTGCAGCCGGTGATAAAGTCCACCCTTAGCGAGCAGAGTTTCATGATTGCCTTCTTCAGCGATTTGGCCTTTTTCTAAAACGACAATTCGATCGGCTTTGCGCACGGTTGCCAAGCGATGCGCGATCACCAGCGCGGTGCGATTGGCCATCAAATGCTCGACCGCCTCTTGGACCAGGCGTTCGGATTCCGCGTCCAGCGACGAGGTCGCTTCATCGAGAATCAGTATCGGAGGATTTTTCAGCAGCGCGCGCGCAATCGAGAGACGCTGGCGCTCGCCGCCAGAGAGCCGCACACCGCGCTCGCCGATAACCGTTTCATAGCCATGAGGCAGTCGCTGAATAAAGGAATGCGCATTCGCCGCTTCCGCCGCCGCTTGAATTTCTTCCAGCGAGGCGTTCGGGCGGCCGTAGGCGACGTTGTATCGAACGGTCTCATTAAATAGCAACACTTCTTGGGTGACAAAGCCGATCTGCTGCCGCAGCGAATCGAGCGTTGCTTGGCGAATATCTTGACCATCAATGCGAACCTGGCCCGAGGTCGGATCGTAAAAGCGCGGAAGCAGCAGCGCGAGCGTCGTCTTCCCGGCGCCGGAGGGACCGACCAGGGCCACAATCTCACCCTTCCGGATTTTCAAATCCAACCCCTTGAGTGCCCAGCGCGGCTCCGTGGCCTTGCCATCGGCGCTACGGTATCGGAAGGAAACATTCTCGTAGGTGATCGCGGTTTGAAACACCGGGAGCGAGAGAGGGGATGCGGCTTCGGCAATCGTCGGCGGCTCGTCAATCAACTCAAAAATTCGATCGGCGGACGCCAACCCCAATTGCAGTTGCGCATTCAGCTCAGCAAAATTTTTCAGCGGCCGGTACGTCATCACGGCGTAGGCGATGAAGGCGATAAAAGATCCCGCGGTCCAACGGCCGTTGATCACATCGATCCCGCCCTTCCACAATAATAAGGAAAGGATCAGGGCGCCCACCATTTCCATGAGCGGGCTGGAGAGGGTGTCGGCGCGGGAAAAATGCAGACCCAAGTCTAAGAAACGCAAGTTGGAAGTCTGGAAGCGCTTCGATTCTAAGGCTTCTGCGCGATAGGCTTTCACCACCGAAGCGCCATGGATGTTTTCCTGAATCACCGAATAAAGGTCACCCATCTGCTCCTGACCTTTATGGCCGACCCGGCGCAGCGTCTTACCTAAAACCACGATGATACTGGCGGAGACGGGAAGAACGGCGATCGTTAAAAGTGCAAAACGCCAATTGAGGTAAAAGATCAACCCGATATTAAAAATCGCGGTCAGACCGTCTCGGACAAAGTAGATCGGGGAGCGGGCGATCACCTGCTGGAGTGCGGTGAGGTCGTTGGTGAAGCGCGCCATGAGTTTCCCGGTGGAGGCGTGCGCAAAAAAATCCATCGACATCGATTGCACGTGGTCAAACATCACCTTCCGGAGGTCGGTAATCGAGCGCTGACCGATCGCCGCCATCAGATAGTTTTGAATATAGGAGAAGAAACCTAAGGCGATCGAAATGACCGGGACGGCCCAAAGCAGGGTCTTAAGCATCTTCCAATCATGCGCCTGAAAAACCTGATCTTGAAGCGGCTTGACCAGCCAAATGCGTAAGGCATTGAGCCCAGCGACCGCGCCCATCGAAACGGTCGCGATCACCAAGTGGCCCCAATAGGGCTTTAAATACACGACGAGTCGTTTGTAGGTTTTCATCGGTCTTCCGTCGGAGGGACGGTGGCCAAGATTGTAACACAAATGTTAGAATCCCAAACGTCCGACGGAGGACCACCCGCCCCGGTAGCTCAATTGGATAGAGCAGGCCCGCCCTAAGGGCTAAAAAGCAGGTTTTGAGGTAGGGTTAAATTGGGTCGTACCGTCGGAGACGCCACACCAGACTGGGTCGAACGGGGTGGCTCAGGATGGATAAAGTGGTGAACGCCTTTTTTGCCCTGGTAGCTCAATTGGATAGAGCAGGACCGTCCTAAGGTCAAGGTTGCTGGTTCAACTCCGGCCCAGGGCAATTTTATTTTTCGCCACTCCGCACATTTTTGAAGAAATTGCCATTGTCGTATACACTTCGAACCGTTAATATTCCTCATGAATTTGCGAAGAATCATCAGCGGATTGCGATAGTTATTTCGTTAACTCTGATTCCGCTTGTCATTTGTTGTGCTTTATTGACCGCCTGGCCATGAACAGATACCGAGGATCGTCATTAGAGATACATCAGGTTCATCCGTATCCTTAGTTCTCGATAATCTTATTTGGCATATTGGCGGCCTGCATGCAAAAGCCGCCGCGGCCGCCCTGCGAGGTCTAAGTGAGACAGCTGGAAGCGGACATCAATACCTGGAAACTAAAGCTTCCGTTCAAATAAGGGCATCGATGACCGAATACGATGAAAGCGTCTTGCGTAAGGTGCGACCTACTTTTTCGTTTGAATATGACCGAAATGAACAATCTCTCTCATTATTTTGACGCCAGATATTCGCGAAACCCAAAAAGTTATTGATCGAATTCGGACTGGCGGCGTAACGCTTGAGGAATTGATTCGGTTCCTGGCGAACAATGCCGCCTTGATCCGCGCTAATGCCGTTATCGCCATTGGTAAACAGTATTCATCGGTCGAAGCGGTGACTAGTCTTGAACAGGCTGCCACAGATAACCGAAACGACGTACTTCTTCTCGGCCGTTCCATCAGGGTCCTGGCAATAGGCAGCCTCCTTTCAATGCGTCGCATTGAGGCGACTGAAGCTGCCAAACGCTGCATTTCAAAGCTCCCTAGTGGTCAGATCGAGAACCTGTCGATTCACCTTCAGGCTGAGGGATTAACCCTTCCATGAGCGACGACGGCTTCATTACGTCAGGTGACTGGAAGTGCCCATTCAATGACTGATTTTACTGATGTGTTACGGGCTGCTTTTCGCCGAGAGGCCATCTGGCATGGCCAATCAGCGTATTTCCACATCACCACCTAATTACATTCGGATGGTCATACAGTACAAATTGGATATAAATTGATAGGCGATAGAGCCATGCAAAGGCTGCGGAATGTTATTCATGTATTCGTGTCTGGCGCTATGAGCTCTGCGCAGGAGAGTCATTGATAATGGTTGAGAGCTTAAATTCGAATGAGTGGAATATTGCCGTCTCTCCGTGGATCATCCAAGATGGCAATTACCCTGACTTCGCCTCTGGGCAGGATGCAAAATTTGCTCTCGAGTTCTATTCACAAGAAGGCTTAAAAGCGTCGCATCAAAAAACTACCGGCTCAAAATATCTTGGTCAGGGTCGATATGAGGTTGTTGCCAAGATTGTTCATATGACAGAGCGCATCTGGGTCATCGACTTCGGAATTCTTGCGTTTAAGGAACAAAAGCCTCCTATCAACATACATGCTGGAGATTTTGTGGAAGGCCAAATCTATCTGAATATTGATCCGTTTTTCTATTTGGAATATTTGTATAAGCAACCAGACATGCCAAAGCTTTCCTATCGATGGAACGTGAAATCAATTTATCGACATTTGGCTCCGCTTATAAATCATCCGACACAGACCAACACTTTTATCGGCGATCAAACTCAGGAGGTAGCCGAACCTATCACGAAAATGGATGCGTGGCATGACGAAAAGAAGGGCATGAGCTGCTACTACATTCTAAATTGTCGGCTTCTTAGCGATCCTGAACTACCGTGAAGATTTCAGAACGGTATTCAACTGTTTGAAATTGTTTAAACGAATTGATTTCTAGATGAAGTACCACTTAATCACTTACGGTTGGCCATACAGAACAAATTGGATACAAAGGGGAACACCCCATGAAGCGGTCAGCCAGAGACTCATCGCGGTTGTCCAAACGCTGTCTTTGCGAGCGGAAATGGCTAGTGAATGCAAAATCTTATTGTTTGGCGATCGTATTCTTGATCTTTAATTTAGCCGCTTCTGACTGTAATGAAAGGAGTTAATCGTCCAGCAGGTGATCCATCCTTTTGGGTATCGGACAATTGATCGTCATCGCCTGCGACGCTCCTAAAACCGACGGCCCATCTTTTCTGCGAAAGCAATTTGGTAAACTACCCGGCGCAATTGAGACTGAATTAAGGTAACCGTGGCGACCTTGCAACAACAACCTAACAAACTCGAGCATGCGGTCCGCGAGGCGGCCGCTTGGATTCGCACGCATCAGGAGCGTTTCTGGTCGATCACCGGCACCGTGATCGCGACCGCCGTGATCATCGGTTTTATGATCAATCGCCGAACCCAACTGAATGATCAGGCGTGGACGCAACTCGGAGCGGCACAGGGCTTGCTGATGCAAAACCAATACGAGCAGGCGAACAAGGCGCTCAGCGAGTGGTCCAACCGCTACAAGGGATCGAGCGCCAATACCTATGCGGATTTTATGCGCGCTGATTTGCTTTACGGCACCAGCAACTACGCCGGAGCGGCTGACGTCTATGGCCAACTCGCGACGACCGGCCGGCCCGATGAAGTGCGGCCCTTGGCGATGTCCGCACAAGCGGCGGCCCAGGAAATGGCCGGCCAGTTGCCTCAAGCAGAGGCCACGGCGAAACAATTCATCGACAAATACCCCGATCATTTCCTGACGGCATCGATGTACTTGACCCAAGCCCGACTTGCCGAGATGTCCGGAAATGCCCCCGGGGCATCAGCGATTTACGACCGCTTTGTGATTCTCTACCCACAAAGCCCATGGACAGCCTTTGTTCGCTTCCGATTGCAGCGCCTCAGCCCCTCGCCTTCAAGCCCTCTTCCTATTAAAAAGTAGTCTATTTTTGGCGAAGTTTATTTGACACCCCCATAAAAGTTTAGTCTATTATTCGCGCGTCGCAGTGAAGAAGCCGTTTTTGCGATGCGGGAAGCATCCAGTCGCGACGAAGCTGACTGTGACGTAACCATCAACGACGATAAAGGGGGACACATAATGCAAGGAAGAAAACTGTTCAGCTCTGGCTTAACGCTCGGGCTGGTTGCGTTCTTCAGTATTCCTACGCACGCTGAAATCTTCAAAAATCTCAAAGTGGACGGCAGCATCGAAACCCGGTCCTTTGGGATCGACAATGAAACAGACCGCGACGGCTCTCAAGACGATTACCGCGCCGAAACTAATTACCGCGTCATGGTCGGAGCGAACTTCGACCTGTTGGATGACGTGCATTCCCGCTTGGCCTTGACCAAGAATTCGCTTCAAGGCTCCGGCGGCACGACAGGGACCGATGTCAATTCCGTCGAATCGAGCCTGTTGTTCAGCAATGCGTATGTCAAAATCGACAAAGTCATGGACGTGGGAGACCTGACCATCGGTCGCCAATTCTATGGGGATCCCAACGACTTGATCATCTACTTTGGCCCAAATAACGACGATATCTTGTCCATTAATTCATTTGATGCTTTCCGGGCGGATATTGGCGTTAACGACAATTGGGCGAAGATCCATGCCGTGTACGGCAAAACGACGGAGCTCGGCGGGGTCGGCGTTGTCGCCAACTCCGACGTCGATGTTTTCGGCGGTGAAATCGGAACCGAAAAACTCGTCCCAGCTAGCAATTTGGCGGCGTATTATTACACCGGCAAGGCCAAAGGGGCTGGTGCGCTCGGCAACAACACCACCAACGTCTATGGCGCTCGCCTGAATGGCGACATCGGCGCTGTGGGCGGCCTGGGTTATGCCTTGGAAGGTGCCGCCAATGGCGGTCGCAATAACAACGGCTCGCAAAATGCGAATCATGGCAGCATGTATGACATCGTGTTGCGTTACGGCCGTGAAGTTTCCGCGAAACCCTTCCGCGCGCATATCGAATACGGCGCAGGGACGCACAACTTCACCCCGATCAATGCCGGTCGCCGCTACGGAATCATCTGGGGCGAACACACGACCTCTGTGGGCGCGCCTGCGCTTACCGGTGGCTCGGACGCGCCAGGCACCGGCCTCACGAATCTGCATGTGTTCGACGGCGGCCTGGGGATCAATCCCTTGGCAAAACTGGGAGTCGACGTGAACGCGTATCGCTTCATGTACGCGGCCAGCGCCAGCAACAAGACCAGCGTCGGGACAGAATACGACCTGATCCTCAGCTGGAAGCATTCGGATAACGTGCTCTTAGAAGCCAATGCCGCAACGTTCCAAGTGGGTGACGCGCTGGAAAATTCTGGCGGCACCCCGACCAATCCGATCGTACGGATTGGCGGCGACGTCAAAATAAAGTTCTAACGTCATAATCCGGCCGTCGTTCAACCCCCGGTCCTGCTAAAGTGTTTTCGCTTTACCGGACCGGGGGTTTGTTTTATAATCGCTTCGCCGTGAATGAAACTTACCGACGATCTTTCCGCTTCGGCCTCTATTTTTTAACCCTCACGTTCGGTCTCTCTGGAAATACCAAAGCCGCTTCCGTGCTCGATATCGGCACCGACTATCGGATCCGGGGCATCGGCCTGGGAAGCCCGGGCTACGGTGCCGTCGGAGATCACGACTACAACTACTATTCCCATCGGCTTCTCGCGCATGTGGGCGGGCGTTTTTCGCCGAACATCGAATTCATGACTCAGTTTCAGGCGATCGGAGTGGTCGGGTCGAGCGCGTCCGTCACCGACCCCGCGGTGAATCAGGCGCGAGGACATTATCAAAACACGGACTTCACGCCGTGGGTCCAGTTGGCTTATGTCAAAGCCACAGAGCTGCACGATTTGCCGTTGGACGTGACGGTCGGCCGCCAACCAATTTTGCTAGGCGATGGCCTGATTCTCTCCGATGATGACGCGGGTTTTACCGGGATCCGGTTTCAATCGCGGTTGCCGTGGTGGGGACTTCAAGGAGATGCATTCACCTTTAAAACGAACGAAACGCTTTCCAGCGGCGGCGACAACGACATCTACGGCATCGAATTGACCAAGCCCTTGCGCAATATCCGTTATCAGTTATCGTGGGTGATGGAGCATCAGGGGAATGTGGCTTATATCCGTCCGACCGAAAATCCCGCTTCAGCGACGCTGGCGGGAGCGAACTTTAATGGCGCCAGCGTGCGTCGGAGTTTCTATGATGGACGAGTCGAGGGACGGCTCACCCAAGGCGGCTTTTATAAAGCGGAGCTGGCGGTTCAAGATGGAACGGCGAATCGCGACCCCACCGTTCCCGGTGGATCGGTAAAGTTGGGCGGCTACGCCGGCGTTGTGTCGGCCGGATTATTTACCCGCTTTAGCAAATACGGACCGATCGAAGTCCACGGATTGTTTGGTCTGGCCAGCGGCGACAGCGGCGATGCCGGCAAAGATAAAGCCTTTCATCCCAGCTATGGCCATCGCGTCGACGGCCTGGAACGAAGTGGTTTTGGCGAACTCTTTGGCGCGTCGCTGTACGACGCGGCTGGATCGTCGGCAAATCCTACGGGACTACCCGCCGGAAATTCCGGGATCCGTGTCATCGGCGGCGGCGTGACGACGCATCCCACAGCGCTGCTCTCAATCGGTATCGACTACTTCGTCTACGATGCGATGGAACAAGCCAATGCCGCCTTCCAATCCGCGGCCGCGGGGTCTTCGCTCGGTTCGGAGTTTGATTTGGGGATGGGTTTCGCCTATACCAATTATCTTTCCTTTCGTGCATCCGCGGCATTTTTCTCGCCCGGCGAGGCGTTTGTCAACGGCTCCAAAGCACATCGCTACTTGATCGAAGCCCGCGGCCGGTTCTAAACTAGTCCTACAACCCCATGCCCAATACGCCCCCGACTTCGGTGCTATTTCTTTGGCACCAACATCAGCCTTTCTATAAGGATCCGCTCTCCAACCGTTATGAGCTGCCCTGGGTGCGGCTGCATGCGACCAAGGATTATTACGACATGGTCGCTCTGCTCGAGGAGTTTCCTAAGATTCGGATGAATTTTAATTTGGTTCCGTCCCTGCTGCAGCAGCTCGATGATTACGGGGAGGGCAAAGCACACGATAAATTCTTGGCTCTCAGCGCGAAGGCGGCTTCGGCTCTATCAATTGAGGAAAAAACTTTTATCCTTTCAAATTTCTTTATGGCGAATTGGGACACGATGATTGATCCCTATCCGCGATACCGGGAACTCTTAGAAAAGCGTGGCCGGCACGCTCAACCCGAGGAATATAGCCGGACACAGAATTACTTCAAAGAACAGGATTGGCGTGATCTGCAAGTTTGGTTTAACCTCACCTGGTTTGATCCCTACTGGACCACCCACGACGCCGCGATCCGGGCACTGCGTGAGAAGGGGAAGAACTTTACTGAAGAGGATAAGGTGGCCCTCTTGGCCAAGCAACAATGGATCTGCGGCCAGGTGGTCGCGGAGCACAAACGCGCGCAAGAGCGCGGGCAGATCGAAATTACAGCAACACCGTTCTACCATCCGATTTTGCCCTTGCTGTGCGACACCGACGCGGCTCGCGTGGCGATACCCCAGCTGAACCTGCCCCGGCAGCGTTTCTCGCATCCCGAAGATGCGCGCCTTCAAATCGCTCGCGCTTTAGATGATCACGAACGTCGCTTCGGTCGCCGGCCGAAGGGAATGTGGCCGTCCGAGGGTTCTGTGTCAGATGCAGCGGCTCGGATCTTGATGGAGTGTGGCGTGCAGTGGATCGCGACGGACGAGGCGATCTTGGCGAACAGTTGGAAAGACGGCGAGTTTCAGAGGGACTCGATTTATCAGCCCTTCCGCCTGCAACTGGACGGTCGATCGATGTCCGTTTACTTTCGGGATCACGAACTGTCGGACGCGATCGGCTTTGTCTACACCACCTGGAAAGCGGAGGATGCGGTTGCGGATTTCATGAAGCGCTTAAAGGGTATTCGAGAGCGGCTGTTGGAAGCGGACGGGTCCGAGCCGAAACCCCATGTCATCCCAATTATCCTCGATGGGGAAAATTGCTGGGAATATTACAGCGAAGATGGCGTTCCTTTTTTGCGCGGATTGTATCAGGCGCTTTCGGACGATCCGGAATTTGAAACCGTCTTGGGCAGCGACTACCTGGCGCAAAACCCGCCAACCCGCACCCTGCAATCTATTTGGCCGGGATCCTGGATCGACGCGAATTTTCATATTTGGATTGGACATCCGGAAGACGTTCAGGCTTGGGACTTGCTGACCCGCACGCGACAATTCTTGGTCAACTACTGCGACTCGCATCCCGACCAAAAGGAAAGCGACGAAATGAAATTAGCTTGGGATGAGATTTATATGGCCGAAGGCAGCGATTGGACCTGGTGGTATGGGGAAGATCATTCATCCGCAAACGATGGGACGTTTGATTATCTCTTCCGCAAGCATTTGATGAACGTCTATGCGGCGCTAGGCGCGCGCGTGCCCGATGATCTGCGCATCGCGATTAAGCCTCAACGCGCGCGCTCCGCGGCCCGGCCGCCTGTGGACTTCGTCACGCCCAAATTCGATGGGAAAGTCACGAGCTACTTTGAATGGCGAAGCGCCGGTAGCCTGATTCCGGAACCGGGGGCGACCGGCACGATGCATCGTGCCGAAAGCCTGATCAAAGCGATCTATTACGGCTACGACACAGAAGCGCTCTATTACCGCCTCGATTTTTCGAAGCCGCTCTCCGACCCGCAATTAAGCGCGTTTGCAGTCAAAGTCCTGTTTGTTGACCCCGCTGGATATGAGGCGATTGTTCGGCTGAACAGCGGCCAAACGACCACCTTGGAGTTATGTAAAAAGTTATCCACAGGAGATTCACAACGCATTTCGATAGATACGGTCGCCGCTTCCAAGATCCTGGAATTCGGCATACCGCTCAATCACTTTGCACCCAAGCCGGCCCAATTCCAATCGGTCATTGTTCTAGAGCGCGGCGGCCAAGAACAGGAGCGCTGGCCAGCAGACAGTTTGATTTCCTACCCTTACCCTTCGGAAGAGAATTTCGCGCAATCCTGGACGCTTTAATCACCCACGTCCAAACACCTTAACGCAAAAAAATAGCCGCCTTAAATCGAAGAATTTCGTCCCCCTCCGCCTGCGATATGACTTCCGATAACATATATTATGTTTCATCATCTCACTCGAGCGCCCTTCCTGGGCCGGGACGAAATCACCTGAATTTCCGTCTCAAATCAGCTCGCATCGAGGAGGTTTCACAGTGCGGCTACCTTCCCGCTTTAAGGTTTGAAAGTTGGCAGTCTTTTGACAACGAAAAGTCCGCGGATTTTGGCAACTCCCGCTCCGATCGGCCGCAAGAATTTTCCAAAAGTTGGCAACTGTCATTCATGATCCGCGGTAAAAAATCAGTCCCTAAAAACACCACCGGAACCATGGGATCGATCGCACCGGCAAACACCGGACTGGCTCGTGCGGATGCTAAAAACCAAGGGCAACTCCCCCACTCCGATGTGAGTGTAAAAAGACCATGGGACACATCGGCCGAACAGAGCTCATCGAAAACAACCCAACGCGGGCAACCTGAAAAAACCATCAAACCGCTACAGACCAGGAAGGTATTGGGACATCAAAAAATAAAAATAGAGGCCTAAAATCGCGATTTTGTGCGTTTTCCGTCGAGAAAACGCATTTAAATGCGCATTTCAGGAAGTACGAGAGTTTAAAGGCAAGAAAAGGACTCCGAAGGGCGAGATGCTAGCGGTAGAAAGCACCCTCCTCAAAAAGACCACGGAGCAGGAGGGCGGCTGAGATATCCGAACGGCAACAAAAAAGGCAAAGAGAGGAAAAAGCGGCAAGAAAATAGGGCGGAAATTCACCGACTCCAAAAAGACCACGGGAGCCGGCTAAACTCCAGAAAAGCACACGCGACAGGGTCTATTTAAAAATCGGTCCACCAGCAGCACGCTGAGTGAATCGAATGTTATCGACGGAAAATTCGAATTTGAGTCAGCAATACATGCCCTTAAAACTAAAATTTAGGGGCCTAAAATCGCATTTTTGTGCGTTTTCCGTCGAGAAAACGCGTCAATTTTGATTTTTATTGCGGGGGAGTGGGGGAAGTGCTGTCGCGAAAGACGATTCCTACGCCGATCAGAGCGTAGCCGGCAAGCAAGAGGAAGGGCGAAAGTGTGCTTGCCCAATTTTGCCCGGCCGGATCGGTTTTCGTTAAAACAAAAAAGCCCAGGAGCACCACCGCGGCACCCGCCGCGATGATTTTCTTCCCCCGCCGCGAAAGGACGGAACCGGGGGCCGGAGGGTGTTCGGCAGCAGAAGGAGTAGCACGATTAAGTCGCCGGGTATTCTTAGCCATTAGGGATTTGATTTGGCAGCCGCTGCCTGCTTTTTGATTTCGCGAATGCGCTTTTGAAAATTACGCGCCTGTTTCTGATCACCTTTCGCGCGCAGCATCGCCTCGGTCGCCTCCAGTGCGGGCAAGAAAGAAGGGTGAGCGGCCAATTCCTCTTGGTAAGACTGAAATGCCCGGGTCGTATCGCCGCTCAATCGGTAAATTTCCCCCCGCTCATAAACGCCGCCCTCGGGCAAGCGGCCCGCTATCTTCTCCACTTCTTCTAGCGCATTCAGCGCCACGGGGTAATTGCCCTTATCTTTGTTCAGAATCGCGTAATTGAACCACGCCGTCGCATCTTTCGGCCAGGAATGTAATGCCTCTTTGTAGATCGCTAGTGCATCATCGGTGCGCTTTTGCCGGAAATATAAATTGCCCAGTCGCAACAGGGTCTCATAATCGTTGGGATGATGACGCAGGTATTTGCTCAGCTCGTTGATCGCATATTCCGGAAGCCCCAGCGCGTCGTACATCACACCGGTGTAGTAGAAAAGCAATTCGCTGGTTGCACCGAGATCCCGCGCCTTTTCAAACGCATTCATCGCCTCGACATAGTGGTCCGGGCCCTTCTGGTAATATCCCATCCCCAGTGCGATATAACTGTCGATATCATCCGGGTGGCCTGAAAGATAGGACTGCGCCGCTTCGATTTGGCGGTCAGCGGCGGCGGGAGAAAAGTGCGGTTTGGAATTGGACACTTCAAAGGCGGGATACAGGTGCAGCGTCGCCGCGATCAGCCCAATGCCGCCGAGCAGCATCCCTGCCTGCCAGTAATGTTCGGATGGCGCGGAACTTCTCACTCCGTCGCTTCTTCGGAATCGCTTTCGACTAACACATCGCCCAACGTCAAAGGCTCCTGATTTTTGCCGCTGTAGCGCGCGACCATTTGGCGTTCTTCATCGCGATCATAGCGGCGGATCGAGGCTTCCACGCGGCGATCGCGATTATCGACCCGGCTGATCTTGGCCGTTACACATTGGCCGATTTCGGGGATCTGCTCGTGTCCATTGATATCCTGGCTTAGTTCCTGCTTGCGAACCAACGCTTCAATGTCGCCCGGCAAGGTTATCAGAACGTCGCCATCTTGCACGCGGGCCACGACGCCACTCACGGTTTGTCCGTTTTTGAGCGCCGAGAAGGGATCGGGCTGCGTGTGCTTCAGTGACAAAACAATTTTCTCGGCTTCCGGCTTAACGTCCATCACCACCACTTCAACAACCTGGCCGACGGCAACCAGTTCGGACGGATGCTTGGCACGCTTGGCCCACGAGAGATCGGAGATATGCACCAGCCCTTCAATCCCCTCCGGCAACATGATAAAGGCGCCGAACGGCGTGAGATGCGTAATCGGCCCTTTGACCCGGGCCCCGATCGGATAGGTGGCTTTCATCACATCCCAGGGACTTGACCCGGCGCGCTTCAGCGAAAGCGACAGTTTTTCTTTCTGCGCGTCGACCGCGATGATCCTGACCGTGACCTCTTGTTGGGGCTTGAGCACTTCTTCCGGCTTGGCAGCGCGTTCTTTCCAGGAAAGCTCGCTCACGTGCAACAGGCCTTCAATGCCCGGTTCGATTTCCACAAACGCGCCGAAGGCGGTCAGGCTGGTGACTTTGCCCTTGACCAACGTATTCACCGGGTATTTTTGCGCGACGCCGGACCAGGGATGTTGCGTGAGCTGCTTGAGGCCGAGCGAAATGCGTTGAACGCTGGGATCGAATTTGAGGACCTTCACTTGCAACTGTTGGCCGAGCTTTAAAACTTTGTCAACTTTGTCGGTGCGATGCCAGGACAAATCAGAGATGTGCAACAAGCCTTCGATGCCGCCGATATCGAGAAAAGCGCCGAACGTCGCGATACTGGTGACTGTCCCCGTGACGACATCACCGACCTTCAGCGACGCCAACGTGACTTCCCGTTTGCGGCCGCGATCACGCTCCAGGAGTTTGCGCCGCGAGACCACAACATTCGGCTTGGCGCGATCCAGTTCGGTAATTAAGACGGAAATTTTTTCTCCCACCCAGGCTTCCACATCGCGCGTCGGGCGAACATCCAACTGCGATCCCGGAAGAAAAGCTTCCACGCCGATGTCCACCACATAGCCGCCCTTCACCTTACGTCGCACAACGCCCTCGACCGGCTCGTTGGCATGAAACGCGGTATTCAATCGATCCCAGGACGTCAATTCACGCGCCGCGCGGTACGAGCACTTGCTGTGGTTGTCGGGTCCTTCCACATGGCGCACCAGCACCGTGACAGAATCGCCGACGCTGAACGGCAACCCCTTTTCGAAATCGGAAAATTCCGCGCGCGGAATCAGACCTTCCATTTTTAACCCGATGTCCACCAGCACGCCATCGGTCGAAGTCCCCAAGATTCGGGCGTTAACAATCGTCCCGGCGTGTACTTTTTCCGGGACATCCTTGAGCAATTCGCTCATCGAAATATCGTCAATTAAAAGTTTGTCGTCTGCCATAGAGAACTCCTCGAAACAGCTCTTTCCAGCACATTGGGATCCTAAGCTTAGAATTCCACGTGGACAAGTTGTCGCG
>JADMIO010983861.1_pt1 | contig 40873 bp, 33 predicted proteins | sample 8958161 | NCBI WGS metagenome assembly JADMIO01 (sample SAMN16585339, study PRJNA669376) | soil metagenome | isolation source: Crop rotation soil | place: USA: Cullars Rotation, Alabama | collected 2011
ATTCAACCGGCCGCGACTTGGCCCCGCGCCGCCGTTTTCAACCGCCCTCAACACCAGCCGCTCAGCCAGGCTGAGGATCGAGTCATTCGGGTCCAGACGTACCTGATACGCCTGAGTATCGAACGGCACGACCACGCTGTCCGGGTTCCGGCGCAGGATGGCAGCAGCGAACAGAGCCGCCACATCGACGCAGCGCATCTTTGTGGTTGCTCCGCGGCCACGGTGACCCGTGACCGGGCTGCTCATCGAGCCCGACGTATCCAGACCGATGATGACCGGACCTGCCAGCTTCGGGATATTACCGCAGGCGATCTCAGCGGCCTGGTGTAGCGCCGTCTTGATCTTCTGCGGAACCTCGCTGCCGGCGTTCAGGTAAGCCGTCAGGTACTGGTACGGGAACTGCCGCGACTGGCGAATTTCATCGGCGTCCGCAATGCGGGCCGCGACGTAATCGGCCATCTCGGTATCCGTCAAGTTCTGGCCGAACACCTCATGACGCAGGAGCGTGTTGAGGTTCATGCGCAGTGCCTGCGGACCCATCTGGCGGGCAATTGCCTTCCAGACGAGCGGACCCTTGGCAGCATCAGCCAAGAGATCCCAGCGGACCGACAAGTCGCCGAGGATCAGCGCCTGGAGTTCCGCAGTTTCAGCCCGGCGGTACGCAGCCAGCGACTGAACCTGCTCCGGCAGGTCGGCCTCGGTGGCCGGAGCCCACTTCTCAGTCTCCTTGCCTGTCAGCCAGCCAAACAGTGCCCGGCGGGCGTTGTCCTTCGGCGTCGGCCGAGCCATGCGCAGCACGTCGCGCAGACTGGGATCGCTACCAATGGATGCCGACAGCAGCTTGCCGACCGAAGCCTCGTTGAGCCAGCGCTGGAACGCCCGCTGGAGGCTCGACGACAAGCTCGTGCGGCCGAACTGACCCGAGCGGACCATCTGGAAGACTGTGCGCAGCACGCGGCCGTTATCAACGACGCGCGCGAAGACACGGTGCAGCAAAGCCGGGTCGCGCTTCGACAGCACAACCAGCAGGGCTGCCGGCATGTCCTTCATGTAAGCCCGCTCACGCGCATAGACGGCCAGCTTGGCCAGGAAGGTGTTGTCATCAACCTGGTCAATCAGCCTCTTCAGCTCATCAAGCTGGCTGTTGCCGCTCACGTAGAACGTGCCGTTGAAGCAGCCGGTGGCGGCAATCTGCGCCAGCGCATGCTTCGGCCCGAGCTGGTAGGCAGCGCCACCAGCTTCGTTAATAGCCGTAGCCCGCGGCAGCCAGCTCTTCAAACTCGAAAACAACGTCTTGTTAGCCATGACAACCTCCAATCAACAAAAAAAGAGTCCGACGAAGTTTTGGGGCAGAGTGTGTGCGTCCCAAAGGACGCCGGGTAAACTCCCCCAACATCACGCGGATGTACTCCACTCCGGCAGTCGGACCCGAAGTTCAAAACACTCGACGAAGTTTGGGCAGAGAACCCGCCCGTTAGCGTTTCAGCGGGCGGGGCGGGATTCGAACCCGCGAGACCTTGCGGTCGTTTGCCATGTACTCCACACCGGCAGTCGAGTGTTGTTTCAAAAGGACCAACGAAGTTGGTGAATCAGAGACTTACGGTGCTCTACCGTTGAGCTACGGCGCTACAGACTTGTTAGTTGCGCCGATGGGATTCGAACCCATAACCGCCGGGTTATGACCATGTACTCCAATTCGGCAGTCGGTCCTATTTTCAAGGCGACGAGGTGGTGGCCAGAGGCTCCGTGCGGGAATCCAACCCGCCGACCACTTTCATGGTCCCCAGTTGCACTGGACGGCCGATGTACTCCAACCGGCAGTCGCCAATTTGTTTTCAATAGCCCAACGAAGGCTTGCCGAGACATCGTGCCTTTCAGCACACCGTTACAGGGTGTTGATGTAGTCCCGACGTTCAGTTGGGCTGCATTTAGGACCTCTCGACGAAGATTTGGTTCAGAACATTTTCCAGATGTAGTCCGAGCCGGCAGTCGAGCAGTCCAGAGACGCCGGTGGGAGTCGAACCCACTCGAATGCTGCTTTGCAGGCAGCCGCCGTACCGTCTGGCTCCAGCGTCACAAGCGTCCTCGCCAGGAATCGAACCTGGACCTCAACCTTCGCAGGGTTGCATGCCAATCCAGCACACCCCGAGGACGTAATGCTCTGAGCAGCCCGCCGAGGAGTTGAACCTCGTCTTGCAGTTTCGAGGACTGCCGTGCGATCCGGCACACTCGCAGGCTGCGTGAATCAGTATCCCGACCTGGATTTGAACCAGGGCCCGGACCTTCGGAGGGTCCAATGCAGATCCGCTACACCATCGGGACATATGCAGAGCCGACGACTGGATTTGCACCAGCATCTGCCGGTTTACAAAACCGGTGCCTTCTTCAGTCGAGCCACGTCGGCCAATTAGCACGAGCGCGAGGAGTCGAACCTCGTGAAGCAGTTTTGGAGGCTGCCGGCTCTCCCAGGAGCACACTCGTGTAGTGCTGCTCGTCCTTCGAGGAGCAGCCAGGGTATCCGAAGGGAGTCGAACCCTTACCTCCTGGTTCACAGCCAGGCATGCAGTGACCGCTACACCACAGACACCATGTCAATCAGCAGCTCGACCAGGATTTGAACCCAGAACTCTGCGTTAGAACCGCAGCATGATTTCCGTTTCACCATCGAGCCAAGGGCCGAAGGGGCTTGTGGCCCCTTCGGCTATTACGATCAGTCGAGGAAAGCAACATGCCGCATTGCCGGCGCTTCGCTCTCCCGGTTCATCAGCACCTGATGCCAGTCGGGCAGCACAATCGTGGCGTGGTCCGAATGACGCACACGACCCTTGGCATAGAGCGTCGGGTTGCGACGCATCGTCCGCCAATGCCACGTTCGGGCCGCCGGATCGCGCAGCAATACATCGCGATACTGCCACTCGTTCAGGCCGCTGGGATAGCGTTCAGTGACATGAACCGTCACACCACCAGTCCGATATGCGAACTCCAGCCAATGCGCCTTACTTCCGCTGCGAGCAACGGCTTCGTTATGGAGCACCAGCTTCGAACCCACCTTCAGCCCGGGAACCGGAACAAAGAACCACTCGCCCTGACGACGGAACGCCTCGTTCTTGCGCCGATTGCGACGCCGCTCCGAGAGCCCAAATCGAGCCTCAAGAGCCGCAACGCCCGGCGGCTTGAGAGCTTCCATCGCCGAACTGACGGTTGCTACGCTCCGGCCGGGAATGGCTGCCACGAACCAGTGCCGCTCATCGTGGCCACAGAGGAACTTGTTCTTCTCCGCAGTGGCATTCGCCTGCGTCAATAGCAACAAGTGCCGCTGATTGGGAATCGCCTGGAGCACTTCGATTCGCGGCTCTGCCGTCGGCATGATCCGCATATCAAACAATTCTCCAAAGCGATCCTGAACCACGTCGAGGGTTACAGTGCCTTCGCGAGCAATACGCCGCGAACGGCCGCCATTCGACCGCACCTGCACCCGCGCACCGATGTGCGCAAAGTGCCGCTTAAGCAAACCAACGTCCATAAAACAGTCCTGAATAATGGGAACCAACTGCCGAGTAATCGGCAGCGTGATTTCAAATCAGCCCCCGCGGACCGTCCGCGAGGACACGTGGCCAGATCGCTGGCTAGATTGCGTACAGAGCATCGCGTCCTCCTTTCGGAATGAATGGTGTTAAGCAAACGCAGCGGAAGGCGTGGGATTTGAACCCACATGGCGGTGAAGCCGCACGGTTTAGCAAACCGGCCCGGCGAGCCGTATCCGGCTACCTTCCATAATCAGTGGACCCACCGAGAATCGAACTCGGATTTCCGCCACGCCAGGGCGGTGTCGTCCCGTTGGACCATGAGCCCATTTCTTCGTTCAGTGGACCGGCCGGGGAATCGAACCCCGATCTCCTCGGTGCAAACGAGGCATCTTCCCGTTGGACGAGCCGCCCATGTTCTTTCAGAGGTCCGTCTGGGAATTGAACCCAGTCTTCCGCCATACCAAAGCGGCGTGCAGCCTCAGCACTTACAGACCAAATTGAAGTCAGTGATCCCGGATGGAATCGAACCATCACTTTCCTGGTTGTCACCCAGGCGCCTTCGCCGTTGGACCACGGGATCAAGTTCTCAGTGACCGAGGTGGGAGTCGAACCCACACAGTCGCAGGTTCTCGGCCTGCTCGCTTTGCCAGTTTGCGTACCCGGTCATTAAGTAGCGGGTTCGGGGGTCGCACCCGACCTGCGGAGCTTATGAAACTCTGCTGAGCGCTGGCTCACCCGCGTCATCAAGTAACCAAGGGGAGACTTGAACTCCCACGCCTCGCGGCACGACTTTCTGAGAGTCGCGTGTCTGCCGGTTCCACCACTTGGTTATGTCAGTGACCCGTGCGGGAATCGAACCCGCCTCACCAGGTTGAGGGCCTGGCGTCCTGCCTCTAAACGAACGGGCCATGTTGTTAGTGCGCCGGGCAGGAGTTGAACCTGCAGAGCTCCAAGAGCGGGTGGGTTACAGCCACTGGGGCTTGCCAATGCCCAACCGACGCATGCTCAAGTAGCACGGGTGGGAGTCGAACCCACAGGGCGCGAAGGTTTGAGCTTCGCCGCTTTGCCAGTTTGCGTACCGCGCTATGGAAGCGTCCCCGATCGGATTTGAACCGACGATCTCCACCGTGACAGGGTGGCGAGCACTCCGGGCTGCTCTGCGAGGACGTGATGCTTTGTTGCCAGTAGCTCAGGTGGGAATCGAACCCACAGCATCCCTGGTTCTAAGCCAAGGTGGTCTGCCAGTTGCCTACCGAGCCATGTGTGCCCAGAGCAGGAGTCGAACCTGCAAACACTCGGGTTTAAACCGAGCCGCTCTGCCGATTGGCGTATCAGGGCGCAACGTTTCAGGTTGCAAGTAGTCCCGAACGGAATTGAACTGCCGTTGCCTGGGTGTAGGCCAGGAGTCGTTGCCGCTGGACCACGGGACTATTTAATAGGGAGCGGAAGCCGTGGGACTCGAACCCACAACGGAGTGACCGCACCTGTTTTCGAGACAGGCTCCTCATCCGGCCGGATGACTTCCGTTTTGTAAGTTGCGGGGGCTGGAATCGAACCAACATCAGGACGTTCAGAGTGTCCTGTCCTACCGTTAGACGACCCCGCATCAATGCTGAAGGTTCGGGGAGCAGGACTTGAACCTGCATCACCGGGTTCAAAGCCCGGCAGCCTGCCGTTAGCCGATCCCCGAATACTCAAAGTGCCCTGCGGGAGTTGAACCCACCTCGCCAGGTTGGAAGCCTGGAACCTTTGCCGCTCGGCCAAGGGCACAAAGCTGCGGCGGCAGGAATCGAACCTGCGTCGGGGCGGTTAACAGCCGCCTACCCGTACCAGCACGGGTCCCACCGCAAAATTAAAGTCAGGACGGCTGGATTTGAACCAGCGATCTCGTGCGCCCGAGGCACGCGGAATCCCAGACTTTCCCACGTCCTGAATACATGAGCGCCCAGCGGGAATCGAACCCGCTCATCCGCCATGGCAAGGCAGTAGGCTGCCGTTACATCATGGGCGCTTGTCAGTCACAACCAAATTGTCAAATAACAAGAGCACCGGGCCGGACTCGAACCGGCGTCACCGCATTACGGGTGCGGAGTCTTGGCCGCTAGACGACCAGTGCATGTAAGTCAGTAGGACCAGAGGGACTCGAACCCTCACCTACCCGGTTAAGAGCCGGGAATGCTGCCGCTAACACCTTGATCCTGTGTTTCATGTTGGCGCGGTGGGAGTTGAACCCACGACCCGCGTCTTATAAGGACGCCGCTCTCACCGCTGAGCTACGCGCCAGCGTCGAGTAGGGCCGGAGGGAATTGAACCCACACCTTGCGGATTAAAAGTCCGCTGTGCTGCCGGTTACACCACGACCCCATGAGCCGAGGCGTATGCGTTTGCAGCGAACACTCTTCATTGGTTTGCTCCTTTCAGTTTCACGTTCAGTGGTAGCCCTGAGAATTGAACTCAGCGCTCCTTGGTTATCAGCCGAGGATGGGCAACCAGCCCCCGACTACCGTGTTGTTGTCAGCAGCTCGTATGGGAGTTGAACCCATCTCTCCGCCTTGAAAGGGCAGTGTCCTTGAACCGATAGACGAACGAGCCGAATTGGTTGCGCAACCTCAGCGCGCACAGTGGGCCGGGAGGCGCTCGAATCCTCGTCTGCGGCTTTTCAGACCGCTGCTAAACCTTCTCAGCTACCGACCCAAACGAAAAAAGCCCGATGTCGCTGTGACACCGGGCTTTGAATAGCTCCGTTCGGTTTTGAGGCCGAGCGTCAACAGCGCAGCGGATGCGCGGGCAGCGTATTCACCGGATAACCGGCGAAGCTACCTTCGGATCGTTGTTCGTTTGTCGCTTTTATCCACAAAGCCAACATGGCCAGTTTCCTCGTTTCAATTATCCAATCAGTTCGTTGGACACCAAATAGTTAGACGGCGGTGTTTTCAAAAGGTTCGCTTCTTGTCGCACGTCTTTGAAATAGATGCGAGACGCTCGTTAATTATTCCATACGAATCTAAAGAAGATGCTGAAAATGAGCGGAAATACCCCTGTTTTCCAAATCCGACGCCGTCTATTCCCAGGTTGACAGCAGTTCCAGAAGCCGAGTGCGAAACGGGAATGTGTGCTTCTTAATTGTTGGCGTATTAAAGAGGCCTTGAATGCTTTCTTTGCCGCAAGCTTTGTACTTCGACATGATCCAAAGGAACTCGATTGCATAGTCGGCCTTCAGTCCCAGAAGCGAGCGACGGGCTGAATTCATTTCGTACTTGTCTTCTGGTATCCATTTCGCGCCGTGCTTCACCAAGAGATGGATTGCCTTCATGCGTTCACGGGAGTCGCTCGTATCGTACTTTCCGTCCTTATCCTGTTCCCAAGAATAGGCGTTGAAGCGACCGGTCCAACTCATGTCGTTCAAGCAACTGCGAATCGCACTGCAGCCGCCATTTTCCTGGTCGTTTGGATTCAGGCCCTTTTCGAGCAATCGCTTGAGCACGTCCAGCCCTTCGCCTCTCGTCAGATAGGAGACGATAGCGGCTGCTTGCGGGCCGGCTTCTTTCGAGCGAATCGGTTTGAGTTTAAAGATCTCAAAATGTCTGTAAAGTGCAGCAAATCCGAGTGCCGCCGCACCAAAGCATCAATGACACCCACTTGATGTTTCCTTCTTTGCAGTGATACCGCAGAGCGATGTTCGCTTGCTCCTGGAGTTCGGGGCAGCGGCCTAAGCAGGCTTTAAACGGACGCAGGGCCGTGCGAATCTTGTCGCAAAACGCATGGGCAAAAGGATTGCTCTGTCGAATGCTCGCGCCAAGCCCGATGAAGTACTCCATGATGTCCGGATCCCACGATGCAAATACTTCTCGCATATCGACAGCTTTTGGATCGAAACCGTGCTCGACCAGGAGTTTCACAATGTCAAATCTGCGAGCGCGCAGCGCTCGATTCATGGGTGAGTCGTGGCCAATGGGCTCTTGTATGGCGCCGCCTTCCAGCAGCACCTGGACCAGGCTGTGAAAGCCTCGATCAATCGCATATTCCAGCGGATATCTGGGGCGATTATTCCTTCTTGGAAGAACCGGTCCATTGACGGGATTGCCGGTGGCAATCCATTGCTGGACTTCAAACAATCGACCGTTCTTGCACAACTCGATCAGCGGGGTGATTTCATCCTGCGATTGCGCTCTCTCGGTTGCTGTTGCCGCACTCATGCGTTTCACCACTGTCCGTAGTTGCCACGCCGCGGTTCTTCCTCCGGTGGCAACTTCTCATCGAGAATAGAGGGCGGACTTGGACTGAGAGGATCAAGTCGATCTGCTTGCTTTAAAGCCCATTCCATCCAACTGGCAGTGTCGGGACCGATTTCCCGGGTTCCATTCTGTGAGTGCACGAGTCGCACCGCCTCAACAAGCTCCCGCACCAGTTTGCTGTTCCGCCAGTTCTCTGCCTGTTCCAGCAACAACTCAACTCGCGACTGTTCGGCCTTATATAGTTTGCGCTTTTCTGCCAATTGCCGCGATTGTTCCTGACGCCGAGCCTCTTCCTGCCGTGCGAGTTCCTGACGTTTTTTCTGCTCGTCCTCATGCTGCTTGATCCTGGCGGCAACTTCGATGAGCCCCGCCACGAATCCATTCAGACGACTCTCTAACTTCGACTTGTCAGTGTCCTTCCAGGTATGCCTTGCACCGCCTAGCCAATAGCTTCCACCCTCGTTGATTTTCAGTACCAAGCGACCGGACGGGAACCGCTTCTCGTTGTAGCGGCTATGGCCAAAATCATACGGCCCCTCCAAGTCATGGTCCTCAGCCGGCTCTTTTTTCGTTTCCAAAGTTTCAAAAATGCTGAACCGTACATTGGCCTCCAGGATTTTGGCGGTGGGGCCAGGCATCACGTCGTATCCTCTCTCCTCGAGCGCTTTAATAATCGCGTCCATCATGAGCAGGGCTCTTCTCAGACTCGCCTTCGAGACAGTGATATCGAGGATTGGTTTCTCGGGACGCACGATGAACCCATCGTTGCTTGTACGAGCCGATTGCAACTCGGCGTTTGATCCGCTCACCAGATCGTGCGCGCCACGGAGAGTTTCGGCGACGGTGATTGGAATTTCCTTCGCCTTTTCCGCTTCAATATGCGCCATGACATTCTCCGTCAAACCTGAAGTGGCAGTCGCGTAACTTGGATCGCGCAGCTGAATCTCTTCGTCGCGATTGGCTTTCCGCAGCGGCGTCTGACGCGGTTTCTGGCCATGCTGCTTCTTTGCCCAATACCCGCGGGGCGGTCGAGGGATGTTGTGCTTACGGCAGATCTTCGCCAGGCCCACGTCCGAGATGGCAAACCGCTTGGCGAGCCTGCTCATCGGCTCTTGCCAGACGATTTGATACAGTTCGCTCCTCTTCAGCGTCTGCCACTGGGCCATGTGCGACCCGCTTCCTGTATTGCCCACGCCGATGCGATGCGAATTCCGCCGGCGAGTGACCGCAATTGTCAAAAAAATGCGGGCGTCGGTAAATCGCCCGTGCTCTGCCCTCAGCTTGCCGAGATCCATCCCGAGCAAAATGGCCTAATCTCACCTACCCAAATCGCAGGCAAGTGCAGAATTCCAAAAACATTTTTTCCGCGCCAAACCCCGACGGGCCGGCGACTATCCGACGAGCAAGGTCCGCCATCTGTCATTTGCCGGGATCACCTCCAAATCGCCATTAAACTCGATTGAGGAATATGGCTTGCGCTGCTCCGTCGACATGCCTGTCTCAGCCGATCGCAGCACGACGGGGTAGTGGCTTCAGCCACTGGCCTTACCCGCTTCTGTTCGATTTGGATGGCGCTTGTTGATGGACTCGTCGGTACGAAAAGTTCAGCTCATCAAGCTACCCAACGGCAAATCGCCCTACTGGTATCTCCGCTGGTATGAACTCACTCCTGACGGCGCCACGTGGAAGCAGAAATGGCAATCAACCAAAACAACGGTTAAGAAAACTGCCGAGAAACAACGAAGGAATCTTGAACGCGAGCTCGACGATGGCCGCCGATCCGAGAGTGAAATGACGTGGGCGGACTTTGTAACGGCCTTCCTGGAGAAGCATGTGTCCAGGAAGCCGCATAGCACGCGTTCGGCTTATAAGCACTGCCTGAACGCCTTCACGCGATTTGGCAAACCAAAGCTGCTCAAAAATGTAACTCATGCACTGCTGGAAGATTTTGCCACCAACCGGCTCAAGCTGGGAGCGGCGCCTGCAACAGCAAACCGGGACCTTCGTCACGTGCGGGCTGCCATGCGCTGGGCGAAACGCCGTGGCTTGATTTCTGAAGTTCCGGATTTCAAAGGGGTCTTTGCCCGGGAAAACCGCAACAAACCGGTCATACTGCCCGAAGAGGATTTCCTGGCGATCGTCAGAGCACTAAAAAGTCCAGAAGTCGAGCTCACGAAACGACCGCCCGAGTGGTGGAAAGTGTTCCTATATGTCGCCTACTACCTGGGTTTGCGTCGGGGCGAAGTGCTGGGGCTGACGTGGGACTGCGTGTCGATCGACACGCTGGAAGTTCGCGTATTGGCACCAACTTCGAAAGGTCGTAAGGAACGAGTGGTTCCTATCGCCCCTGAATTGGGCGAGCTGCTAACAGACTGGAAAAAATCCAGCCGTCCCGCTCGCGAAAGCGAGGAAGTGCTCCCTTGGCCCTACGATGGCTATCGGCCGCTCTACCACGACTGGCACGCCATCCAGAAAGCCGCAGGTGTGCCCGAAGGCCAGCACTACGTCCCCAAGAATTGCAGGTCCACCTGCGCATCCGCCTTAATCGCGGCCAACGTGCCGACGGTTGTGGTCAAGGACTTTCTGGGCCATGCCACGGTAGCAACGACCGAGAACTATTACATCAACACCAAGCCGGCTCTTCGTGCGGCTGCTGCAGCACGCCCGGTTCGTATTGACCGCCCTGAAGCATCCGACCGCTGACACTCCTTGGGTCGTGTTCTCGGAAATAGAAAAGTCGAACTCAGGTAGAACTCGGCGTTTTTGAAATTCGATTCGCGGCCCAAAAAATCGACGTAAGTCCTTGTCACTAAAGTAGCCGGAGCGGGGCTCGAACCCGCACGTCCCTTAACGGGACACAGGATTTTAAGTCGCGCCGAGGCACATTGGGGCTGCGGCGGTGTAGTGTTGCGGAAGCGCTTTAAGTTCTTTCGGCGAAGGGAAATGGGAATAAAAATCAACGCGATCGAATTGTAGTGGGATCGGCCTTGCGTAGGCAACGCTGCCCCCAAATTGCCCCCCGAAAAGTCGCGACAGAAGTTGGTTGGCGAGATTGTAGAAGGGACGGATCAATCACCTAACGACCTAGCTCCGCAGCCACATGGCCTCGGAAAGCCAGAACGTCGAAAGACACATATGTCCGCCCGCCTGCTGGAGATTGTTCGACGGGACGTTACTGTGCCATGCAATGAGCAGCGCATGCCGAGCATGCGGTCGCCTTACGCACAGTGACTGTCGCACAGCATAGGCCATTTTGCGGAGCTACTTTGGCTGCGGCTGCCCGAGGGCGATGTCCTCGCGGTTCAAAATGTAATTCACGCCGAAAATGGGAAGCGTGCCAAGAACGAGCATTAGCTTGAACCCAAAACTTACGGCGGAATTAAAATTATCGCCTTCATCAGCGCTGAACTTAAACGTGGCGCACCACGCGAACACGCAAAAATACAGTATGAGCACCAAATGGCATGCAATAGTCAGCAGCCCCATCACCCAAAGTTGATGAGGATGAACTATTCTGTTCTTTTCTTTGCGTAGGCGGTTGTCGGCGCCCGGTCCCAAATAGAACTGCGCGAAACCGGCGAGGATTGGGCCGAGAATGTACCCCACGGTCCAAGCTGCTTCCCACGCCTCGCGCTTCGCAATGTCTGAGCGTAGACCTGTTAGCAGGAATGCAACAATGTAAAACAATGCGATCACTAGCCAGATCGTGAACATGACGAGTCGAGTTGTATGAACATTCACGGCTGAGTTCTCATGCGAATTAGAATTGCGTCCTTGACCTTGTTCCAAAGCAACGGAGCCATCTCCGAGAACACCTCGATGTCTTTCGACTGAAGAATGCGCTCGCCGGCTAACGTCACTGGTTTGTAGGTCACTTCGTTTAGAATTGCATTGGGATTCCCAGGCACGGGCCCTCTGCGATTCGCATCGAATACGCCAAGATTGTTAGTATCGGCAATCTTGTGAATCTGGCTTGGTGCTTGGCTGCTAAGCCGCTCGCCAAAATCGATCGCCGTTCCGACCTCCCAATTTCCGTGAGGCTGCCGGGCAACGTCGATATGAACTCGCCAGTAAAGGCGGAAGTCCTTCTCGTGGACAATGTCCTGCCATTGTGTCACGACGAGCAGGCTGTCCCTCGTCAACTCATTTGGCACTTTGATCGGCTTGATTGCTCCCTCGACTTTCTGGGCCTCAGACCGCAGCTCGGCATCGGATTGCAGCAAGTTAATCAGCGTCTGTTGAATTGAGACGAGATTTGGCTCCTGATTGGCGGTGAGTTCCGGCTTGAAATCTTGTGCCCTAACCGGAAGCCTTTCTCCAACTAAGCGAATGCGGACATCGAATGCCTCATCGTCGAGTGAAAATATGTCCTGCAAAAGAGCGGTCAACCGTTCGTCGGCCGGTTTTGGGAGGATGAAGCGGTAAGCACCGGTTCGTTGATCAACGACCTTATGGACGAGGAACAACTGCGGCTTGTAATCGAGTTGCAGTTCCTTTTGAAGCAAGGTCTCAAGGTCATTCTGAATTAACGACCACGAGAACGCAATCAGCTCCGCGTTTACATCCCGCGGTCGCACTACTCCTTTGGGAAGAACAGTTCTTGGGACACCTTTTCTAGCTAGTAGCGCCAGGACGCGGTCACGGGGGAATAGCTGCTGTTCAGCCTCTGTCGCTGGTGCGCTAGTGTAGATCTCAGTGGTGGATGCGACAGTTTTACAACAGCATCTCCTGGACCGCCTGCGAAAAAGAAATCCGTGGGCTTCACCTGGTAGACATACGACCGAAAGCAGGCAGGCAAAAATGAGTCCAGTTCGCATGCTGATTCTTCCAGTTGGTGTTAGCAGTCGAAAATGCCGTGGTCCGGTGGTGGCTCACCGGTTTGCCGGTTCAACGGCCATTTCCCAGAATTCATTACCGAACGTCCATCGCACAACTTCCATACGCATCACATCCGTTGTGCCATCGGCAATGCGAAGTCCGTTTAAGTCGCGCAGTCGATCGCCGAGGTCCACTAAGGTGGAGTACCCTTCTCCGCCAAACGCGCGCATCGCGGCGTCGACTGAATTCAACGCCACTTCTACGCCTTCTGCTTTAAGGCCGCAGATTAGCGCTCTAGTTTCAGGGCCAAAATCACCTTGGTCAATGCGCTCGGCGGCCTGTCTAGCCAAGGCATAAGCCATTTTTAGTTCTGTCGTGTGCTTCCCAATCGGCTGTTGAAGGTGAGTGAAACGACCAATGGGACCTCCAAATGCCTCTCGGGTTTTGATGCGATCAGCCATTTGACGCAGCGCATCCTCACCTGTCCCGATGGCGGCAGCGGTCTGCATTAGCCGCCAGTAAAGGAAGTGCTTAAAGAACAACGACATTCCTTTGCCGTCCTCTCCAAGCCTGTGCGATTCGGGAACAAACACGTCCTTAAAACTGACGCCTCCATACGAGTTACCAGTAAGGCCATGCGCAGCGAGGTGTTCGATATGCAAGCCTGGGGTGTGAATCGGTAGCACGAATACACTGAGATCCCCCTGTACGCCGGTAGTTCCTTGGGTAAACAGAATCAAATGGGTTGCTTGGTCTAAACGCGCATTGAATCGTTTTGTGCCAGTCAGCAGATAGCCACCGTCGACCTTTCGAGCGGTGCTCTTGATCGCGCGAATATCGCTGCCAGCGGTGGGCTCGGTGATCGCAATCGCAACGTAGCCATCCCCCTTTGCGACCTGCCGGACAATGTCTAATACCTCGGGCGATTCGGAAGACAAAAGTGGCCGCACGTGCGCGCCGCCCACCACATCGCGAAAATTTAAGTTGTACTGCCCTACATGACGGAAGATCTCAACCATATCCACAGCTCTCCATCCCGCTCCGCCAAACTTGGTAGGCAGGTCGAGACCAGGAAGACCAAAAGCAGCCGTGGTCTTGCGCCAGGCTCGGGGCGAAAGGAACATCTCCGTACCACGCAGCTCACTCACCGCCTTATTGACCTGCGCCTTTACCTCTTCGACAGTCGTCTCTTTAGTCCGAGGGAGCTCGTCAGCGCGAGGCTTACTTAAAAGCTGCACAGTGAACACAGTGTTGAGCTCGAAACTGCGGCCATGAGAAGGAACATTCGAAGGCAATCGCAGATAGACGAGCTTTGTGGTCTCGTCATCCCCTGCCGGCTTGAGTTCGACTCGAAAGGAGTAGTCTTTGGCCGGAGAATTGGGATCTAGGACAACGATGCCTGCATCCGACCGCTCCTGGAGTAGAACAAAATGGCGGCCGGCAATTTCGCCGTTTTGTTCCATAACGGTGTAGCTCAGTAGCTTCAGCTCGCGCGGCTGAACTTCCAAATTAGGCCCATTCGAGCCATGCCATCGCTCGGCATCACGGCCGTACTTTGAATCGGGTGCCGACATCACATTCACCAAGACTTGGTTCCCGTCCAAATAGGAGTCATACGAGGAGATGAGCTTCACGAACTGGTCGTTGCTCACCCTTCCCTCTAACAACGACGGATCATTTGCAAAGGACTTCAAAGCGACCTTATGCGGATTGGGGAGCTTTTCGAATCCGGACATCAACCGTAGAACCTGCAGCAGGTCAATCGCCGCGGCGCTTGCACAAGCGCCTCCGCCATCCTTGTCTATCAAGCTGTCCAGTTCCGATTGCTCAACGAACGTGTTCCGGTCTCGCAAGTGAGCATCCTGGAGCAAATCGATTGCATCACTAGAAGTGCGTGTGTGGGCCGAAAAGGCGGAGATGTTGTCCGGAATTCGACTCGCATTTTGTGCAAAACACTGGTGAGCGCTGAACACAATAATGAGAGCGCTGAGCAGCTGTTGTGCGGGTGACTGCTTGAGCATTGAATAAACTCCAATAGCGTGCGGACGAATGTAGCTGCTGCTGTTCCCGCGTCGCGACGTTACGCGACACAGGGAACGTTGGATTGCTCTAGCCTTGAAGGGAGCAAGTGGTGCGAAATGTTATCTGCGATTGTGCTTGAGCATTTTGTGGAACATTTCTGCCTGAGCTCGCGCGTCGTTTAATGCATTGTGATCGCCGGACTTGGCAGGCTGAAACTCGGCCGGGATGCGGCTAGATTTTGTGTCCTCCCATCGGCTGGAAGCCATTCCCATGTAGTACGCCTTGATGTCCAGCGGTGCGAAGCCGAAGGGATTCTCGCCCAGAAAGTGAACGAAGTACCAGTTGACGAAGGACCAATCAAAGCCCGCATTAAAGCCAACAAAGATCGGCTTGGCATCGCCGCTGACATTCTTCAGCCATGCGGCCAACTTGCTCATTCCACTCTTCGGATCTTCGCCCGATTGAGCGAGCTCTTTCAGGTCAAACCCCGAAACCTTCAACGCTTCTGGGACGGCATTGTCGTTCAACGGCTTAAGTTCGAAGTAGACGCCCTCGGCGTCATCACCAACGACGCAGGCGCCAATCGACAACATGCTGTAGTCGCCGGGGATTGGGCCGGAGGATTCAACGTCGACAGAAATGAACACCTCGCGATTAGTCGTCATCAGTCCCTCCTCCCGACATCAGCGGGGTCGGTTCCATCGCCTTGGCGTGGCGGAGCAGGTCGTCAGCGGTCAGCGGCCTGTCTGTAGAATACGCATCACGCAGCGCCGCCGGAATCAAGCGATCCGTTACGTCCGAGGCCGTAAAGGTTGCGCCATACTTCTTCTTAGCATCGTGGCCCGTTAATGCGACCAGAGTTTTCAGGTCATGACCATTGAGCGAGAGCTCTGGCAGCGACTCGCGAAATAAGCTAGCCAGCATTTCGTCGCTCGGCCGACCGAACGTCAGCCGTAATGCAGAACGGCGGCGAATTGCGGGGTCAAGCGCATCGGGGCGATTCGTCACAAAAAGAACCGCGATTCGACGATTGCTCTGCCGCAAACCGTCTATTCGTTGTAGCAGAGTGTTTAGGCCGGCCTTGTCTTCATGGTGCATGTGCTTGTCGGTACGCTTTGCAGCTAACGCATCTGCCTCGTCGATGAGCAGCAGGACCGGCTCACCGCGAACTGACTCCGCTTTGGCCTCGGCCTGGGTGAACGCCTGCACGATCAAGTCAGACATCTCACCAACCATCCCCGAGCCCCGGACCTGGGTATTAACCTTCAGCAGGTGGACCTTCTGACCCATCTTGGTTGCCAAAGCGTGACCAACAGTCTCGGCCAGCACGGTTTTTCCACAGCCCACGTCGCCTTCAAGCAATACCAAGGGCGCTCGGCTGCTCATGATTCGGCAAGCCCGAAGACTACCGCGATGGTGCTTACGATTCCAAGCCTCTAGCCGATCATGAAAGAGAAGTAGCTCAAGCTCCAAGAGCAGCTGGCGCTTCTGCTCGTCCACCCCAACCAGCCGGTCATACCATTCGCCGGCATTTTCATCGGGGTAACTGCGCTCGGATTCAAAAAACCTCTGACTCACTGGCTGTCTGGCACTCATGTCGCGATCCGTTTCCTTTTTTACAGAGCTGGCTTTACTCGATCGGAGAGAATCTCCGGTCACACGGACGACAACTCGGTCGATCTTGTCGCCTCGGCGGACGGAATCGAGAATCCTCATCGCGCCAGCGAGCTCGCCGTCGCTCACCGTATAGCCCGCATGTTCGATTTCCTGGCGAACAGCAACGGGAAAATATGAAGTCTTGGCCAAGTGATTGGCACGGGCGTGCTGCTCGGCACGCGAAAGCAATTCCTCCGCTGACCCTGCCAGGTCGCTTGCATGGCTACCATCCGGTCTGACGAGAATGATCTTTGCCATCAGTGCCTCTTAAATCGCTCGCGATCAAGGCCGAGGCCATTGTTGGAATATGTGCGGTCCCGCGAGAGAGCCCCTTGGCTGTAATCAAGACTCCCGGCCGGAGTCCACCTGATATAGCACTGATCGGAAATTGCCTTTCGATCGGCATCCGACATGGCTCGCCAGTGGTCGTTCCGATAAATTCGCACGTCGAAGTCACAGGACTGGAGGATGGAGTCGTAACGGATGCCGCCGGCGCGGTCATCGGCGAGCCCGATGTCGGCGGTGATGACCTTATAGACGTATGCGCCCGCGACCAAGTTCGTGCCTTTATAGGTCCACACTAACTCGATCTTTTCCAGCACTTCTTCATCGAGCAGGAGGCGCATATCGTGGATGAGCGTCTCCGCGTAATCTTGGGAGATTTGGCCATAGGTGTCGACCAAATTAAACAGATCCGCCTGCACCTTGCGCGTCACATAGACGACCTTGGTCAGCGTGGATGTCGCCGTTGCGGACGCAGAGCGAGTTAGAGTTTGAGTTGACAAATTTACTCCTCGTCAGAAAGTGTGCGGAATTTGTCGCCGAATACCCGGCACCAATGCTCGACCGCTTCGTCCTCGTCTCCATCGCGCTCGGCGCTCCAAGCCGCGGTCGTCGCGTCATACGCATCTTCAACTCGGTCAAGAAAACTGTCGCGAGTTTGCGTGGTCCACTGCGAAGTGACGTTATTTTTGGGGTTCACGGAGTCGATCACCACGACGGTGCCGGTGGCCAGCGTTACGTTTTTTGGGTCGTAGTTGTCGCTAAAGACAATGGGTTGCTGGAGGCCATGTTTACGCAGGAATGTGAAGATTTGGCGCAGGCTGGTCTGCCATTCCGAGGTCACGCCTGTGTCGCGAACAGCGGCGGCGGTGATTAGCTCGCAGAAGATCGAGGGCTGCACCAGCGGCCCCTGCAAATTGTTCCACCACTTGATCAGCCGAACGAGCCGGTTGAATTTCACCGGCCCAGAGACCTTCTTGCTCTCCGCCGTGCGCCGGGCCACAAAATCGTTGTGGGCGGTTACCGATGTGAGGCGCCAGCCGTCATCCCGTGGAATATGGCCGCCGTTAGTGATCGTCAACGAGTCGTCTTTCACAATCGGGGCAACGTCCACCCACAGCTTGATTCCGCTTATGAACTTCACGCGGACCGCGCTTTGCAGCTTGACGATGTCCTTTTCATCTTTCTGGTGATAAATCTCGATCAGCTTTTTTCGCGTAAAGTCGAGCAGCGTATCGAGCTTTTCCTTCGACGCGCCCTTGCCTGAGTAATAGGCTCCAAGGTCGACATCGAAGACGTTCTCGTCCGTCCTCATCAGGGATGTAAACTTGGCGTTTGATCCGGCGCGCAGGATTTTTTCCAGCACAAAGCTGCCGTCGTCAGCGACTTTGTCATGTAGCCGGTCGATCATGAACTCAACCTGGCGATTGGCTTCCTCGATGTGCTCATCGCTCGGCCTGATCTTCGTCGTGAATCGTTCAAAGCGGCCCTTGATTGTCATTTCGCTCCTCCATCGCCCGCTGATGGCGCCGTAATGATGCACGGCTCGCCGGACACGGCGGCGGCAAGGTCGATCGCCCACTCGTATTTACGGCTGAAATTCCAGACTACGACGGGCGGGTGTATGTTCTCGGAAATCTGCTGGCCGAGATGGAACGCGAGCGCCATAGGGCCGGCATAAAAAAGATGAATGCGCCTGCAGGTGGGCATCTTGTGACGAATTAAGTCGAGCGTTTCCCGGAATACACGACCGTACTCTCTGACCTGCTCCTCGCTGCGTATGACGCCCCGGCCAATCGCGGGATAGGCAAGGTTGATTTGCAGCCGCGGGCTCAGTTGCAGGGCGTCCACGTCTCCAGCGTGGATGGGGTAGCTAATCGGCATGCGGATGACTACGTCGCCAGCCTCCTTGATGACTCGCTTTGGCATCTCGGTCCGCTCAAGCGGTGGAAAGCCGTCAGGCGTGCCTGGCCAGCTCCAAGACCCGCTGTCCGGATGAAAGTCAAAAAGACTCACCCTTCGACGATCCGTCACAATGTGACCAGCCAAGACGACTGGCGGAATCGCGCACAAGCCGTGGAAGACAAGACGCGCGTCGGCACGTCGCGCGAGAGCGCCTAATAAGGCGCTTTGAGGGTCGGCCAATCGCTGAGCCGCCCACTCGGGGTTCGTCAGCACTTTGTTTTCGACGAGGTCAGTGAAGTCGAGAGGAAGTAACTCCAGCTCGCCACGCTTGGCCTCCTCGTCCAACGCAGGCATGATCTCTTGAGCGGAGATCGAGCGCAAAGACTGTGCGGTGAGCACGAGTGTTGCAGCGGCTCTCGCTTCTACAGCTTCGTCCTCAGGCGGCGGCCCCGGTGGAAAGGGCCGAGAGCGGAGAAATCCGATCGTGAACGCGGCAGCGGCGTTGGCCGCGTATTCGTGCCATCCGTCGTTCTTATCCGGGCCGGCGCAGTCACTTACGCCACGAATTTCCAGGTAGCGTGGAGGAGTCGCGCTGCTCAGCACGCTCTTGGCCGCACCGGCGCCCTCCATCGCCACACCGACCATCTTCGGGCACTGCCGCCTAATGTCCGCGAGCGCCTCATCGCTGGCGATGACCAGCTCGCCGCAGGCAATCGGTCCGAACCGGACGGTTGGTAGTTTGACATCCTCGCCGCCGGCATCAGGCCGAGTGGCCTGGATCTCCCCCACCCACTCCGCGGCCTCGTAGTGCTGAGCCCGGCCATAGAGCATCAGATCGGAGTTGAATTGTCGGCCGCGGTTCTCGGTCGCGACCGGCGTAACCTTGCCCGGCTCGTAATAGTACGCAAACTGCGAAACGAGAACGTCACCCAGCGAGGCCTTTTCCTTTACGCCGCCCGCGATCCCCACCATGAGAACATTTCGCGGACGCCAACGATCGATAACCTTGGTCGTGGCGATGGCTGCATCGCCGACTCCCATTTCGATCAGTTGGGTCACGACGACGGTAAAAGGGCGAGCTTCGCCCGGAATTTGCACAGTGCCCTTGTAGAAGGTCAGCGGCTCATCATCCAGCTGCACCTTCTCGACCTCGTCCAGCCGGCGGATGATCGCCTCGCGTTCCACCGCCAGCGCGGTGATAATGGCAAAATCACACCCTTGAAACGACATCCCAAACCTCAGCCGTCACCAAAAGCAGAAAGGCGTCGTTAGCCTTGACGGCGGGTCGGACGCGTATATAAAGTAGATGAATACAGAAACTATACCCATCTATTAACTATACGGGTACACGCAAGCGTGGACAAGTCCTTGGAGGAACAGAAGGCAATTTCTCGGTGGAACATCGAGAAACGCCTTGAATTCATCGATTTTCGCCTCTATTGGGAAGGTCGAATTAACCGGTCGGATTTGATGGACTTTTTTGGCGTGTCCGTGCCCCAGGCGTCGTCCGACTTGGCGAAATACCAGGAACTTGCGCCGGACAACGCGGTCTACGACAAGACGTTAAAGACCTACGTGACCGGCGCAGAGTTTCAGGCCCGGTTCTTTACGCCTTCGGCGCACCGTTACTTGGCCCAACTCCGATTGATGGACGCGGATGTTTTGGATGAGGAGGAGGCTTGGGCGAACCGGCTTCCTGCGTGCTCGATCGCTCCGGTTCTTCGGAGGCGAATTGAGCCAGCCACGCTTAGGGCAATTCTGGGTGCAATCAGAGCTCGATCGGCGCTTCAGGTGGTCTATCAGTCCATGTCGCAGCCCGAACCAAGCACACGATGGATCTCGCCGCACGCGATCGGGTTCGACGGGTTTCGGTGGCACACACGAGCTTGGTGCCACAAGCGAAATTCCTTTGTTGATTTTGTGTTAGCGAGGATTCTCTCCGTTGACGGGACCGAACCGTCCGACATCGACCCGGCTCAGGACACGGCATGGCAGCACGAGGTAACTCTCCGTCTCGCTCCACATCCGAAATTGAAAGGGGGCAAGCGCCGAGTTGTCGAGCTGGATTTCGGAATGACGGATGGGTTTGTTGAACTCAAAATACGGCTTTGCCTGGTATTCTATTTAGAGAAGCAGTTTGGCCTTAATGAAGCGAGTACCGAACCCGAACATCATCCCGTCGTTCTCGCCAACCGGGACGAGTTGATCAAAGCAAAAAAAGTAGCGGGGATCGATTGGGAACAGCGGGAGTGCTGATTGCCGCTTGGTCACTGGTGACGTATTTACTTGAGCGGCGAAGCATCTCGGAAGCCTGCAGCGATAATCCTGCCAAGTTCACGTTCAAACCTCTGAAGCCCCTGCCCATCGCCATTCGCTGGCCTGTTTAGCGGTCCCGCCTCCCCCGCTCTCCTGTCGATCTCCGATTCAGCGTTGAGCATGAGCGCCACCAGAGCTCGAATGACGTGGCTCCATTTGATCTGTGCATTGAGACGCACAGCCAGAGCATGCACGAGTCTATCAATTGCTTGAGACTCTGGCCGCGTGAAGAGAATCCGTTTTTCCTGGTCGAATTTCTCGACGACGGCTTGGGCGCTCGGCGCGGCCCAATCATCAATGACGGTTGTCCGTTCGTTCGGCTCGCTGATGCTCAGCGGAGCTGATTGTTCGAAGCGGCGCGCCGGCTCAGCCTTGGGCATCTCAACCACTTTGGGAGAAGCTGGCGGGGCAGACACCTGGCGAGTCGGCGCAGGCGTCGCCATGGACAGCGCAGCGTTTACCAGTTCTGCATCGAGCAGCGGCCGATACGGCTTTTCGTCGGGCGCGGCACGCTTAGCCATTTGCTACCTTGCGCTGCGCATGGGAGTTTATCGCATTGCTCTCGATCAGATCGAGTCGCTCTTCGATTTCTTTTACGAGACTTCGGTATTGGTCCGTGATTTTGTGCGTTGAGTGCGTCTCGAACAGAGTCTTACCGACTTTCTGTGTTTGTGGAACGACAGTTGAGCGACCAATGGTTGTGCGGAACTTTACTGAGTCGCTGCCCTCTCCTCCTTTGAACGACTTTTCGACGAACTCCGAAAGGGAGTTTGCCAAGCTTGTCCGCTTGTCGACCGCTGAAACTACGACGCCGAGCAGCGTAAGCCTGGTGTTACCCCGCTCGCGTGCGTCAATAATGTCCCGCACTGCATCGTTCAATCCGGCTATGGCAAACGGGTCAGGCATCGCCGAGAGGATGAAATAGTCGGCGTTCATATACGCGGCGAGTGTGGGCAGCGTCGCGTTCGGCGCCGTGTCGAGAAAGATGTAGTCGTACTTTGGGCGAAGTGAATCGAGCGGTGCTTTGAGTACGTCTTGAGGCGTTGTGAATTTGCTCCGAGCCATCACTGCCTGATCGATTCCTTCGAGCTTCCGGGCAGCGGGGATCAGGTCGAGATTTTCCGGCATGCTGCCGCCGTCAGCTTCTAATTCCTCGTTGGTGAGAGGCAGATTTTCGGCCGGCTCCGCATGGATCAGCATCTCGAACGAACCCAGATACGCTTCTGGCTCGATGCCAAAGTGCCTCGTCGCGCCGTGGTTCATGTCGAGGTCGATGATGAGCACCTTCCGACCGAGCTCGGCAAGTGCGCGGGCAATGTGGACGGTGTTTGTTGTCTTCCCTACCCCGCCCTTTTGATTGCCAACTGCGACAACACGGCCTTTGCGCTCCGCGTGATCAGTAGCGAGCCTTTTTCGCTTTGCATCTTTGGCCATGGACTTGGTCCCCCGCAATCCCGTTACTCCGTTAACGGCATAACGCGATAACGGCGGATCGAACAAGGGATTATCTTTCTTGGCGCAATTCGATATGCCGTTAACGGCAGAACAGGACAACTCTCCGCGCGGCATTACCGCTCGCTACTGCAGGCTCGCTGGAGTCACCACGAAAAAAGTTCTCCGGCCGATAACGCCATATCGCTACCTTCCTAGGACGCCATCTGCCGTTCTGCCGTTAACGCCTTATGGCGATATCGGCTGAATGCAAACGCGTGAAATCTCTGGCTCTATGCGACCGCCGTTAACGGCTTATAGCGTTATCGGCTTCTGCCGTTCTTCCTAGAACGCCGTCCGTCCGTTAACGGCAGATGCCGTTAACGGCGTAACGAGTCCAGCCGAATAGCGATTTAGTACCTTGCGCCGCCTGCAGGGGTACAAGAAGCTTTAATGCAATTAAAGAAGTGGTTGCAAATGGGAGGAAACCAGGCAGAGACGGCTGAAACAAGACACAAAAAAACCAGCTCGATGGCTGGTTCATTTGTAGCGGCAGCGTGGGCTACCGCTCTCTCGGACTAGACACCTCAGAGAGTAAAGCCACCACACTCCGTTCGTCAACGGCGTTTTTCAAAGCGCGACGTAATTTGTGTGCCCTTTGATGCGCTTCTGCCTCCATGAATAAGGAGGAGTAGGAGACGTGTATCCTCAAGGCGGATTCAAGACTCAAACCGTAGTCCAAATTGGGAACGTTCTGGCTGCCTATAACGCCAGCCGCATTTCACTCCGCGGCATACGGATCTATTTCGCGGCCGTGGCGGCAGCAGCGGCGCGAGACGCAGCCTGGCGGAGCGGCAGGCACCGGCGACGAGCTCGCTGTTATTTCCAGGCAACTGAAATCGCTAAGCTGTGCCGATGTCCGGCGGTGGCAGTTCGCCGCGAGCTCAAAACACTCGAACGGGCTGGACTGCTGCTTTTTAGCGAAACGGAAATTGTCTTTACGACGCAGGCCCTGCCGGGCAGCGATGCGCTGATTGAGTCGCTTGCCGGCGGGCGATCGCCGTCTAGGCCGGTGCCTTTACCGCGGCCGGCCGTCCGATTCATCGCACGTTGCAACAAGGTAGCCGTGATCAAGACGATGCTCGCGTATTGCGTGCGTGGGCTGTCGCTCTCACGGGACGGAGTGCTGAAAGGGAAGGGAACTGCTAAGGCGTCCTGGATTGCCGATACCTGCGTGCTTTCGCTGAGAGCGGTGCGGGTCGCGCGAGCGGAGCTCATTGCCGCTGGCTTCATCACACCGGACGAAGGTTCAACGCAGTGGAAGCTCAATCGCCACGGCGCTTACTTCACGATCAGCATGGCGTTTAGCGCAAACGAGCTTGCTGCAGAAGCTCGCCGAGGTTCGGATTCTGCACCCCCGCTGCCAAAAAAGCAGGCCGAATCTGCACCCCCATATAAAGACAGGAAAACTCCTAGCGGATCTGAAAACCAGAAAACTCACTGTCGCGAAGCGTCTGGTTTTTGTGGGAAACAAATCAGAAGACCTCGCCTAAATGATATTCAGGCCGATGATTTGAGAAGCGTTAGTCGGATGCTGGCACTGCATGCTCAAGCAGTTCGGGCTGGATTTGCCGAGAACAGCGCCGCTGGCTGCCTGGCATTTCTTGCAGCCGCTGTCCATGCGGCACGTGTGGCGAACCGAAACGCGGCCGGCCTGTTTGCCACGATTGTGCGAAAGGGACTTTGGCACTTCGCTTCCCAAGACGATGAGGACCGAGCTCGGCGTTGTCTTCAGCGGCAACAGTCCACGAACGCGGCCGCAGTAGCAGTGCCTGGAAGGCGAGAAGAACCTGGACGAAACGCGGCCATTGCCCGAACAAGCGATCCAACTCCGCTCACATCGCTGCTGAACCATGTTGTTGGGCAACTCCAACAACGCAGCCATGATGACGGGCCGCATGAATTACCGCCGCCCGCGGCTGCCGTGTACTTTCCCAGCTCGACGCGGTACGACGGCGAACAGCAGCGGAGGTCGGATACTTCGCTGCGGCTGTCAACTTACGCTAAACGCGCGTTCCGTGAAGTCGGGCACGATTCATAGCCCGGCAAAGGACGCAGCTGACGTTGCTTTGCCAGACGGCCACACCCGGTAAACCCGGCCTCACCAGCCAGGCTAAGGGGACGATCCTACCAATCGTCATGTGGCTGCCCGTAGAGCCGGATACGCCGAGAGGTGTTCGTCCGGTTCGATGGAGGCTCGCGAAAGTAAACTGTCTGCCTTTGTATCGCAGCCAAGTAATCTTCGCGTTCTATCCGATAGCTAGAGGTTTAGAACGAGGGCGATGCGGACGGACCTTCGTGCTCAAAACACAAAGGCCGCTGTTGCTCAAAGCAGGTGAGAGACAAAGTCTCAAGTCCTGTCCAAGGGGGTTCGGGCCAATTCATTGGTCCGTTCAACCTGGCTGGCGTGGGGAGCTTCTGCTTGGTGACAAGCGGAACCGGGTCGGACCGACTCGGGGACCTTCGGCAAATCCGAGGGCCGTGAAGAGCTCAACCACGAAAGGCCCGCAAGGGCTTGCCAGTGAGTTTCTTGGGAGACGGTGCCAAACGGCAATAAACCCGTAGCCGGCGGGTAGGGGAGAGCTTCTACGTTCTGATCCCCGAAATCGAGCTGCTCATTTGCAGTTCGCAAACCATGCCGTGCCGGAAGGTGCGGACATGCGGCTGCGGTGTCCTCTGGGTAACACCGGATAGCGACGTGACCCATGAAACGAAGGCAATAGCTAACGCAGGAACCTCTATGGCTGCCGCGTTTGGTCGCGCGGTGCCGTGCTCTGGTCAGCACGGTGATTCAAAGGCCGTAGAGGGGGAGTGTGGTCTGAGTAGGAGCGAGCGGAAGCTCGGCGACGCAGCTGCAAGGCAGTGGCTGCATTGTTTGCGTGCAACGGGTGGTGCCGTGCACACGTGCAACGACGAAAGGACTGACGGGCTGTTTGATGAGCTGTCAAAGCAGCGAATCGTCGACTGTTTCGGTCGGCGGTCCGTGGCAGGTAGCAAGCGGCTTGTGAAGAGGAGTCTGGGAGGGCTCCTCTTCACTGGCGGCGAATTGGTGGCGGACACTCGTCGTGCGCTTTGCGCGCGGCTGTGGGCCGCTTTTGGTTCTATGACGAGTGGCAGTATGAATTTGCTGGTGTGACAAAAGGAATGTAGTCGCGCGGCGATTTCGACTGTTGCTTGTCCAAGGCTTTTGGCTTCCGCGGAACTGTGCCGATAAAAACAGTTCCGTATTTTGCAATTCATATTGCCGCCGTCGGTACGTGCTGCGCCGCACGGATCGACGGCGATTCTCTCTTCTCAACTCACTCGCGGTGCGGCATATGGCTGGTGTGCCGACGAGCTACCGTTGTGTCGCAACATCGGTTGAAGGATTCGTGCAGCAGATTGCTTGTTCCTATCTCCGACATGGTTATTGGCGCTACGTAAGCGGTATCGTGCCAAGCTGGAAAGATCCGGCCTCAGTCGACGCAAAGCTTCTTGCGAAGTACGGAATCGCCGTCTCGGAATCAACGCGCCAGCGTCGCAAGAAGCTCGGCATGGCGAACTTGCAGTATCTCAGGCATGAGCGGACGTTCGTGATTCTTGCGACGGACGGTCGACATCATTTTTACGACGATGAAGCGGGCGCTATCCGCGACATCCGCCGAGTCCCGATCAAATTTCACGGCTACTCGATCAGCTTTCGCAAAGGCGGTCGAACTCGAACGGGCGAGAAAGATCCGCGCTGGCACTCCCATGTCGCGATCGAGAGGGAACGCTACAAGGAGATTCGAGCCCAACTACTCCACTTGGCGATTCATCGCTCGCCGCAGAGCCTGGCGTTAGCTTTCTACCGACTACCGTTTGAGCCGTATGCACCGATTCGCCGACAGTTTCTAAATCTCTTGCGTGCCGTGAATCGGGCCAGAAAGTCGGCAGGCTTCGAGCTCCTACCGACGGCGATTCTGCCTCTTCGACGACGGGTGGTCCGCCCCTTTGAGGTTTTAAAAGGTTCCGAAGATCTTTCGCCTGTCTCGACCAGCGGTATGAATTCGACAGCGCTGCTCATAGAACGCACGCTTCGCGACGAAACGCGAATTGATGGGCTATCCGTTCGATCGAGGCGCCCGGAGAGCCCGCTGCTACTCTGCTCGGAAATTCGTAGTTCCATCCTGCCCTGAATCTGCGGACTCAATTTTGTGCTGTTGTGCTTGTCCGACAGGCAAGCGGCCATGCCGGACATGGATGTCAGGCGTGCCGGTTGCTGAGCCCGCAGCTGCGATGTCCGTGACTGGATGGGCGGCGCAGCGGCTAAATAGTGCGCCAGGCACGTAGCTCCGGCTCATCTCCTGCCTTCGCGGCCTTCATCGTCGGGGGCTCACCTGAAGCCCTCCGCCGACGATGAAGGGCCGAAGGCGTGGCGCCGCGGCCGCAAATTGAACCTATCCTTGCCAATCCATACTTGCCTTTGTGGTCGATTCGGAAGGGGCTCGTGCGCGATGTCGGCGCACTGGAGACGGGGGCAGCAGCGGGCATCTGCTGGCAGCACAACAGACTGCGTGTTAGTTGAACGTCAACAATGCGCGACTAGCAATGGACGAGTCCACCGAACGATTTTTCGGCTACGCAATCGCCTACGTGCTGCCAGGGTTTGTCAGCTTGTGGGGAGCGAGCGCACTTTCTCCCCTGCTCGCCAACTGGCTCTCCGCGGAACCGCAATCGAACCCAGCCATCGGCGGTGTGCTATATGCAATCCTCGCTTCGCTTGCCGCCGGCTTGACGATTAGCGCCGTGCGCTGGGCACTGATCGACACGCTCCACCACCACACAGGGGTTCCCTTTCCCAATCCGGACTTTTCGAAGGTTCAGGAGAAATTTGACGCCTATCGCTTGGCGATCGAGCTCTATTACCGCTACTACCAGTTCTACGCCAACATGTTCATCGCGATTGCCGTGGCCGAAGCGTGCCGCGTGTGGTCGGGGCATCGGCCCTCAGCAGTTGAAGCTGCGGCTGTGACGGGCATTGAAGCCGTAAATCTCATTACTTCCCGCGACTCCCTCAATCGCTACTACACCCGCGTGGGGCAGCTCCTCGGCACTCAACCAAGCCGGAAGGGGGTGCTAAGGGGGAGGGGAGGAAAAGCGATCCCAGACGAGCGCGCGGACGTTAAGGCATAAGCCGGGCGAGCGGTACCTCAAGCGCATTGGCCAGCCGCTCGATGTTTTCCAGCGAGATATTGCGCTTGCCCCGCTCGACGCTGCTCACGTAGGTGCGGTGCAGACCCGCGAGCTCGGCAAGCTTCTCTTGGGAAACCCCTTTGCGCTCACGGATAGTTCTCATTTTGCGGCCGAAGCGAATGAGCACGTCAGACAAGGATGCACTTTCGAAAAAGCGGTCAGAACCAATCCCCGATCCATTGACCGCAGTATGGCCACTCCGCATACTTTAGTACTACAGCCTTTAGATCACGGTGACCTAAAGGCTTCACACTCGTTTCAAGGAGCGATGCGATGAGTAATGGCGGCCATCCCGTGAAGAAGCCGGCGACAAGCGGCAAGAAGAAAGCCGGTCGCGGGGCGAAGTCGCGAAAGCTGCGGGCCAAGACCCGGACGTGATCGCGGAGCGTTGTTGGCGTCGCTCCGCAGGAGGTGGAGCGACAATAAGAGAAGCCCGGTGGTGCAACGATGTCGGACCTCTCTAGTGCGAGACGAGCCTAGAAGCGAGAACCCGCGGGCTCTCGGCGTTCTTCTCGCTCAGCACCTGCCTGCCCCTGCTGGAAGATCCAGGTATGGGCCAGATCTGCAACCTTTGCGACAAGGGGCAAGTCATCTCGGCCGAATGAGTCGCTCGTGGCCCACTGCTGGGCCTCATCGCGATAAATCCGCTGGAATGTGACATTGTGCCTCGTGCCGTTCTGAGTCTCGTTCTCCCAGATCGCAGCCTTAATTCGGCCCAGACGGATTTCATGAACTGGTTTATTGGCGTCTTTCGCCATGATTGATTCTCCAAGTGGAAGGAAATTGAATTTGCGGGCGAATCAATCACAGTGGGGCGGCAGATTGCGGCCCCGCTGCAGCTGCTCCTGTTCCTGGCGCTTTCGGCACTCCGGGCAGAGCCCCAAGTAGTTTGCCGTCAGCAGGTCCGGAGCAAAAACAATGTCGGTCCAACCCGACGCAATTGCTTCTTCGTAAGTTCCGATCTCCATACCGCCGTCGCACTCCTCGCAAGCGAGCGAGAAGGGGACAGAAGGGGAGACGCCGTCCGGGAGCGACATAACGCCTCCGGCGGCTAGAGGGCCAAAGCCAGCAGACTTGCTGCCCTCGAATCCACCTCCGTGCGATCGCCAATCCACCGGACTTCCCTCGTCAACCGTGTCAGAGCATCGACCAGGCTGAAGATCGTGAACCGGCCTTTCTCCCTCGCGAGCTCGACGGCTTGGCGGGAAAGTGACCGGCCGACGCCGCGGTCTGCCAGGGCCTTCAAGACCTCTTCGGCATCCGTTCCGAGTTGCTTCTGCATGGCCTTCTTGATGACGGCCGCGAAAGAGTCTTTTCGCGCGTCTCGTTTGGTAACGAGCGCCTCGATTATGCGCCGCACTTCGCCCAGCGCCTCATGCACGTTGGCTGTGTGCTTGCGGGTAAACTCCACCACCTCGACGGCATCCCAGACGATGTGATTTGCGCACACCGCCTGAAACCAAAAGGTCTGGATACCCACGCTGCGCCTTCCGACTTCGGAGTTCCAGACGAAAAATCCCGGCGCAAAGGCCTCGCCGTCGATCTCCGTCCAGCCAGTGGGGTCGATTAGGAACGCGAACAAATCCTGCTCGCCGCAATACAACCCCGTAGCGCCGTTAAATCCTTTTTGCGGCGGCTGAAAGTCCACGGCAAACTCCTGCACGACGTGCAGCAGGTCCGCGTTGTAGAGCCGCGTGTAAGCAGCGCCGTGCAGTGACCTTACGCGGTCCTCCATCGTGAGCACCTGCAGCGGTTTGCTGCCGCTCGGCAGAGTTTCCGCGAGGACCCTTGCTGCGGTGTCGGCCGATAGCCGGTTTACGGTCTCCTTTCCAACGCCGGCCAGTTTGCAGAGCTGGGAGAACCCCCAGTCGTTTAGCGCAAACTGGCCATCGGACCCCAGCGACAGCCGCAGACGTTCGCCGTCCGGCTCCGGCCGGACGAGCTCTGGCATCTGCCAGCGATCGAGGGATTCCAGTTTTTGTCTCTGGCAGTGCTGCGCGAGCGCTGCCAGTGTCTCGAACTGCTCATCCGCCGTCCGGCTAAACAGCTCCTGACTTGCTTTGGTGAGATTCTGCATTGAGAAAACTGCCTCTACTTACGAGAAACGAATGCTCTCCGAGCGGATAATCCGCGCCGCCTCTCGCAGCGCGTAATAGAACCCTTGTGTTGCACCACCGGGTCTCGGCCAACGGCGCGATAGGGCGCCTCGCCGAGCCCCAGTACGATCAATTACGAAAGCAGGAAAGGAGAGAGAGCAACCGGACGGTCACTCTGTATGCCGAAAAAAATGTGGGCGTAACCGCTCGCAAGCGATGCGGGCGGAAGCATGGATTACTTATCGCAGCCGAGCTCGGGCCGGCACACCGCCGCAATGGCGATGGAGCTTGGTTACAAGCGTAGATCGTCTAAAAACTCAGACGCGGGCTCGACACTCGTTACGAGCAGGCTGTCTCGCGCTCGCGTGCAAGCGACGTAAAGCAGTTGGCGTTCAGTGTCGTAAACCTCTTGCAAATCAGCGTCGTCTCCCACACTTTCGATTCGTTCCTGCAAGGGGATGATCTCATCGTCGCAGGCGACTACTGCTACAGCACGAAATTCAAGGCCCTTGGCAAGGTGCATAGTGCCAATGGCGACACGGCCGGTATCGCTGTCGCAGCCTTCGTCAAGAATCGAAAATGGTATATCGGCAAGGCGAAGGGCAGTAGTCGCTCGGTCTAGTTGTGCGGACGAGCGAACGAAGACGCCGCACTCGTGCGGCAGGACCCCGTTCTTAGATTGTTCGAAAAGCCAAGCAGCAACAACGGCGGTCTCTTCATCCTGGTTGGGCACAACTCGAATGAGGGGAGGGGGACCGTTGAATAGAGAAACTGTATCGCTCCGGTCTTCGACTATTCCATCAATATCAGTCACTGATTGCCCAAGTAGGCGATCAGCTTGCACACGAATTTGATGCGAAGTGCGGTAATTTACTCGGAGCGTACGGCCGCGACCGCGAACATCGACGCCAAGCGATTTCCAGGAAAATGGTTGCTGGAAGATGCGTTGACCTAAATCGCCAGCAAAGAACAAGGCATCCGGGCGCCCAGTGCCCAGCGCCGCTAAGAAGCGCATTTGTGGAACACCAACGTCCTGTGCTTCGTCAACAACCGCAAAGTCGAAAGGAGGTGACTTTCGGCCGTCGCGAAACGCTTGAGCCAAGGCCGTGAACATTGAGGCTTCGGTCAGTAACCCCTGCTGATTAAGTTCGGACCGAACCTTTTCGAAGATTTGCCAGAGGACCTGCCGCTGCGCCTCGGGCAGACGTGTCTTACGCCCGAGTCGCGCCACGTCTCGATACTCCTCCCAATTCGCAAGCTGCCAGGCATCGACAATTTGTTCCCATTCGGTGTGCAAGAAGTGGCGGCTGAATCGATGGTTGCCGACCTCACTGGATGCCCGATCAAGGATTTGAACGATGGTTTCGCGGCCGGCTAAGTTGACTGGCCCGAGATGCATCTTGTGTAACCGCTGGGCAATGGCGGGAAGAGAATGCACGTCGATTCGTTCGGCAAGCCGCGGCTCGCTGCCTAGCAATCGGTTCAGACGAGTTAGCAACGCGCTGGCGAGAGGATCGGAAAAGGTCGTTAACAAAACGCGAGCATCCGGATTTGACCGAGCAAGGTATGCAGCACGGTGTAACGCCACAATTGTCTTGCCGGTTCCCGCTGAACCGGACACCCGTGCTGGGCCGTTGTATTCGCGCTCGACAAGCTGCCTCTGCTCCGGATGGAGAAAGACCGTCCATTTCTCCCAGGGAAATTCGAGCGCCCGAGTCAGTTCCTCCACATCGGCCATGATGCGGAAGCGGCGCTGAGCATCCGGATGGGCAAAAGGATTCGGGGTCTGAGCGACCAGCTGCGGAATGCGCGGTTTACCACCGGTTGCAAGCTCTAACAACGCTTCAGCGGCTTCACCAGGTAGGTGCTCCGCGATTGTGAAAAGCGTTTCCTCGGTGGCTTGCCGAACGTCGCCCAACCACTCGGTCGGTACGCCGTACCCCAACAGATCGTCATTGGAGAAACTATCGAAAAGCAGTCTCTGAGTCGTACGAGACTTGAGCGGAGCCTCGACATACGTCGGAATGAAGATTTCCTGGATCGTTTCGCGAATTTCGACGAGTTGAGCGGCGCCAGTCTTTGGATGGGTCTGAAGCTTGCGGCGCTCGGCCCAAGAATATGCCTTGTCGTGGTGATCGACGTAGCAGAGTAGCAAGCTGCCTTCCGCCCGGTGGACGATCAGGCGGATGTCGGCGTTTACACGAATCGACCAGAAGTTCTTGTCCTTCGCTTTGTCGAGCTTATGAAACTGCATTCCCGGATTGGCGGGGTTGAGCTGTAAGTCGAACGCCGTCGTCTTGACTGCTTTTTGTTCGTCCCCAGTCAAGCGCGCTAAGCTATCGGTAAATGTGTCGGCGATACGGAATTCCATTACGTTTCCACCCTATGAAGCAAATAAAGCTGGGCGTCGAGGATACGGTGCGCATAAAACGCGAGACGTATTGCAGGATGTCGCCTCTCTAACTCGTCGCCTTGCTCGTCAGTCTCAGCCTTAAATAGCGTTCGTCTTTCACCGGAAAGCTCCAACAGGCTTTCGATTGCACTTTGCACCATTCGGCCATCGGTATGCCGTGCGTGATCAGCAATAGCCGTGAGCCTTGCCAGCATTGAGTCGGCACTCATCGAGCGCTTGATCGATACAGGTTTTGAGCAGAAGTACGCGTCCCCGTTAGGCACGAAAGATACGTGGTGATCATCATTGTCTGGCAATGTGCCAATAGCAGACGGCTCGATCCACACCGATTTGTGAACGACGGTTCGGGATAGGAATGCGGAATCAAATTCCGCAGTCGTATGAAATGTGGGAGCAGCGTAATAAACAAGCTGTCCGGAGTTTTCCAAGTCCAGCAGCAGCTTGTGCTGCCGAGAATGGCGCGCCGGACGTAGGTGCATCCGATAAAACGGACAAGTCAGTAAGCCGGCCTTAGCTTCGTAAGCGGTCGCACGCGACATGAAGTCGCAAAGCTTAAACTGAATGAACAGCGGTGTAGCACCTGTTTGGATCATCACATCGTAACCCCCGCCCGTCTGACCTTCCTGGTAAAGCGACGGAAACACTGGCGCGGCCGAGATGCCGGGAAGGTCGTGCACGAGCTCGTCTGTGATGGCATAGCCGTAACTGAACTCGGAGATATTGGGCTTCATGGTTGCGGGCTTCGGTCATGGCTACTCGACCCTAAATACCTTCATCACCTCATCTCCCAAGTGGTTGATCACCTTTACGGCAATTCGGCCACCCAGTGGCTTGTCAAATGGACGCGATGTATCGCTATGCAGCGTTTCCCAAGCTTCGGGGTTGATTTCGGCTTTGAGCGTAGTCCTTAGCGCGCTGTAAGGGTCGTTCTGGCCCAAAAAGTAAGCGTGGCGGACAAAAAAGCTCTCTTCGTTGTAGTCGGTGTCGATGAACCAGCACGCAATGCCGGTTGGACCGTCGCTTCTGACCTCGCCGGTGCTTGGATGAAACACATCGACTCCGTTTACTTTGACACGTAGGCGGCCATCCTTCTCTTTATCGATTGCAATATCCGGCTCGCCGAAGATGACGAACAAATTGCCCTTACCCGTGTTCTTCAAGTCTTCGGCCATGTGCAAATCAGCGTTCATCCGGGCCTTGAGCACAGGAATGCGGCCGAGTTTGTTAAACTCGGTGGCATGGGCTTCATAGTTGAATGCACACGCAATCAGCACGTCAAAGCTCGCATCGCCGGCTTCACGGGCAGCGCGTACTAGGTCTTGCCGCTGAACAGTGCCAAACTCGGGGCCGATGAAAATCGCAGCGCGTTTTTCCTTCTCACCCTCCATATAGCGTCCCTCAGCACATACCATCTCGCCTGGCCAAGCCGTCAGGCCAGTGAACGCTATGCGGTCATCCTTGTGGGCCTGCTGGACGCCAGATGTTTTGAGGTTCTCAAGGACCATGGCGGCAAAGGTGGGTTTATCGCCATCGACGTCCTGCAACAGCGGGTCAATAAGATCGTCGTTCTCATCGACGCCCAACATACGGTGGGGGGAAAGGCTTTCGACGGTAAACGGCCCAGCGACCCGCACTTTTTTTCTGTCTTCGAACGGCCGATCGAATAGGTATTTAGGTTCGGCCTTCGCGGCGATAGACCTGTCAATTTGCTCCTGCAGCTCGCGACGCGAACTCCACCAATCGGAATGCAACTTCTTAGCAGCTTGCGGCCACGCCTTTTCCGCTTGGTACGGAACTTCCCAATCTTGCCATGACTGATGAAGAATGCCGTTAAGCTTGTCTCGCAGAAGTTCCAGTTGCGAATGTAAGTTGTCCCATATGATGTCGATCTCGGCGTTATTGCCAATCGAACTCATCATCACGTGTGGCACTCGATCAAAAACAAATCCAAAACGAATGTTTCCATATACAGGCTGACTACTTGGGGCAGAATGGGTCACTTCCGCTTCCTTGAGCTGCCCATCGCGGGAATCAGCAAGAAGGTAAAAGGGATATCGCGCGCCCATCACACGGGCGCGAGCGAGCGCTAGCGCGACTCGTGAGGTATCCACGGTGATCCATCGTCTGCCCCATTGTTCGGCAACAGTGGCAGTTGTACCTGACCCGCAAGTAGGATCGAGCACAAGGTCTCCTGGATCCGTAGTCATTAAAATGCAACGCTTGACGATTTCGTCGTTCGTTTGGACGACGTAAATGGCATTAGCGGCCCCACCAAGGCCGTCCCACCAGTTCGTTAGCTGCATATACCCAAAGTCATCCAAAAAACGTTTGTAGTTAAGGTGACCCTTGCCCCCAACGAGTCGACGCGCCCTCTTCAGTCGTTCCATCCCGGGAGTAGACTCGTCAGGCGTACGAGTGGTGGTTTTCCAACAAAGCCCCGGCTTGAGCTTATAAGTCAGGCCCTCCCACACAACAGGATCACTTTGGTTCGGGCGCTCGCCACCGCTGGTAAGCTGTTCGCCTGGGTAAAAAAGGCGGGCGCCAGGCCAGTCCTTAAAAAGTTCGTCAATCTGGTCTTTGTAGTTCCGAATCTTAGATTGATCGGACCGATCTGGGACTTCTTCAACGGGAACCTCTCGGCCGTCGGGCAATGCGACTCGATTGAATCGCCGCAAGGTTTCTTGATCAAACTCGCGCTTCTCAAACAAAGGACGAAAACGAGTTTGATTCTTGTGGCGAGGACTGCGGCTGTACCACAGCAAGTAGTCATTTACGGGATCGATGAGGCTTGATTTTTGACTTCCCTTTTTTTTGACGGGTATCGTGACGACGAAGCAGTCATCGCCGAATACTTCGTCCATAAGGGCACGTACGCGATGAAGATTGTCATCGCCGATCTGCACGAAAAGTGATCCGGTTTCGGTAAGCAAATCACGGGCGACGGTAAGCCTGTCGCGAAGATAAGTGAGATAGCTGTGAATTCCGTCGCGCCAGGTATCACGAAATGCTTTCACTTGTTCAGGTTCGCGCGTGATATGCTCCGCTTTGCCATCAGTGACGGTCTTGCTTGTCGTGGACCATTGAAAGTTGCTGTTGAAAGTAATTCCGTACGGTGGATCAAAATAAATGCACTGAACTTTTCCCCGCAGGCCCTCGCGCTCCGCCAGCGAGGCCATGACCTGGAGGGAATCGCCGAGAATCATCCGGTTGGACCAGTTGGCATCGTGCTGGTAAAACTCCGTTTTAGCGTCGCCCTCCGGAACTCCATTGAACGCGGCAAACAGATCAAGTTGATTTTGCTTTCCAGCTGCTCGATCACTTGCTGCCTTGGCGGCCTGTGATTGCCTAAGCAGGTCATCGACAAGCGCCTTAGGATGAATTTTTTCCTGGATGTACAGTGGCGGCGCATGGACGACTAGATCGGACCAATCCTGCTGGTCTTTACCTCGCCACATTAATTGCGGGTCAAGATCTGTATTGCGCGAATACTTCACCGGCACCGGCCGCAGGTGCTCCTGTTTTACAACCGACTGGTATTCAGCGGTAGGAATGTTCTTCCGCTTATCAGCCGAGTGCGTCAGAGTCTCGACGGTTTTAGTGTTCGTGGCCTTCTTCGCCATGCTGGTTTCCTTACGCCGCCGGTTGGGCCGAAACGGACTCGATCATTTCGTTAAACTTGGACTCAACTTTCTTCTTAAAGTCGGTCTCGATTTCGTACACGTCTGCAAACTCGGCAAATGCCCAACGACCGTAGGTGCTGAGGTGGTTCACACTTGGTACCCAATACGTGTCCATCGTCGATTTCTTCTCTTTCGCATCCTCGCCGCGATAGCCTTTGATCTCTACCACGAGGTGGAGCAAGTCATCAGGGCCATGGCCGTCGTCGACCAGGACAATGAAATCGGGGCGGTATCTTCGCATCTCGCTGCCGTAGCGGTAGGGAACTTCAAGGCCAAGGTTGTGGTTCTTTGCGTAAGCCTTGACTTGTTGATGTGACTCGGCGACTCGACAAAACTCGGCCTCCCAATCGCTGTCAAGAATGACCCAATTGATGTGGCAGCGGTCGGACCGCGTCTCCCACCGATCCGTTTTGCTGGTGTTGAAGCGGACATGTATCGTCGATCCAGTCGGGTTGTACGGATCAAGCAGAGCTTTAATCGGACGTTCACCCAAGAACTTTCGTGTGATGCCAGCGGTTATCCGGTTGCACGCCATGTCGGCGAGCATTTTGTACTTTAACTGAGCAGGGTAGGTGCCACCTTTACAAACCAGGTAGCCGTCGAGCCACTGCTTGGCAATTCGTTTGAGCTGGCCGAAGAGCTGAAGTTGAGGGTTCTCGCCCGGATCGCGCCACTTTGTAAGCACTAAGTGCGACGTGAGCTCGTAAAGCACCTGGGAGGGGCGTACGTCGCCGGTATGGACGAGATTAAGGTCAACCTTTTCGCCAATAATACCCGAATTCTGCGTCTCGGTTGCACCGACAAGGTCGGGTGTGAGCTCCAAGACGGAGTCTTCATTGAAGTCGGCCACAAGCCTGTCTTCGGGTAATTCGATACGGTATCCCTCGACCCGCGGGAATCGAATTTCGAGCGCATCTCGGTCGGGTCGGACCGCCCTAACCTGGATTGTTTCGCGTGGCGGCTGCGGCGGAGCTACAACCGGCTTTGCTGTAAAGTCGAAGGGTATGCCCAGCACGTCGGCGTATTCGACATTAAACAGCCCTTCCTCATTGAGCTCGTAAGACTGCCGGCGGAGTGCGCGACCAATGACCTGTTCGCAAAGAAGCTGAGTACCAAAAGCTCGAACGCCAAGCACATGGGTTACCGTGTTGGCGTCCCAGCCTTCCGTGAGCATGGAAACAGACACAACGCAGCGAATTGAGCCGCCCAATTGACCATATTTGCCGACAGTGTTCATAACTTCGCGAAGGAGTTCTTGGTCGGTGATATTATCGCCAGCTCGTGCATCTCCGGTGCGCTCGACAATTTCGCGGCGAAATCGTTCAATCTCATCTGTCGCCATCCTGCGAAAGTTGTCGTCAAGCGCGTCGCCCGCTTCTAGTTGCTCGCTGTCGATAAGGAGCGTGTTTGGACGGGCTAAGGGGTTGCCTGTTGTGTCGTCGAAGTTTCGGAATAGAGCGAAGCGACCGTTTACTAAGGCACTTGAACCATCCTCGTTTTCACGCAGGAAGCCTGAGATGAAGTCGTAGACAAGTTTAGAAATAGCGGTGTTTTGGCAGACAATGATGAAACACGGCGGCACTTTGATTCCGGCATCCTGCCAGAGATTGAACGTCTTTTCGTAATGTCCGTAGAGCGCTTCAAGTGCGGTCTGTAACTGGGGCGGCAGACTCAGCGGATCGAGGTCCGTGGCTTTGCCTCGGCCCTTTTTCGGCATCTTCGTGCGAATGTGCTCCCAGAGCTCCCGAAACATCGGCATGTCGTTGCCGGGAATATTGTCGGCTACGGGAACGCGGGGTAACTTCACGATGCCGCACTCGATGGCGTCCATGAGCGAGAAATCGCTCATGGTCCAAGGAAATAGTGTGCCTTCGGCTTCCCCAGAACCACGCAAAAAAAATGGCGTTGCTGATAAGTCGATTACATTCGTCAAGCTTAGCGTGCGGTCGACTGCTTCCAGGCCGGAAATCCAAAGCCGGGCTGCTTCGTTATTTTTCTCTGCTTCCTTTTTTTCGTCTCCCTTGAGCTCCTCGTCGTCGGGTTCACTGGGCTTCTCGCGGTAGCAGTGGTGTGCTTCATCGTTAATGGCAAGCACGTGCTTCATGCCCATCAAGTCTGGCATCACTCGCTGCAGCATCTGTCCTTCGGTTTCGAGCGTGTTTAGTTCCTCGCCGAGCCGCCCCTGCAAAAGCTGGCGCCCTCCTTTTGACAATTCAATCCGCTCGCGAAGCTTGAAGGCGTGGTAATTCGTGATGACGATTTTCGCGCGACCCATCTCTTCAAGGAGGTCCGCAGGAACCAGGTCGCGCTCCTTGTAGTAGCTGTCGGGATCGTTCGGCTGAAGAACTCGTAGTCTGTCCTTGATCGTCAGGCCAGGTGTAACCACCAGGAAGCCACGCGTGAAGTTCTTGCTATTTGGTCTTCGAACCGCGTTTATCGTCTGCCAGGCGATGAGCATTGCCATGACCGTCGTCTTTCCCGAGCCGGTGGCGAGCTTGAGGGCGAGACGCATCAAGCCTGGGTTGTAATCGTTGTTGGCTCTGCTCAAGTGCTCAAGCAATCGCTTGCCCGCTTTCGTCTGCGGCGCTACCTCGGAAAGCCAGATCGCTGTTTCGACAGCTTCAACTTGACAGAAAAAAGGACGGACACCGGCAAACTTGTGGTGCCGCCAATGTTCAAGGAGCCGAGCGGTCTCCGGTGTTACATGCCACTGGCTGGAATTTTGCCAAGTTCGCCATTGGTCGACACTTGCCCGAACTTCGTTGATGATGGAGGTCGTATCGTATTGCTGTTGCGCAGTAGAAAGACCGTGTCCCTCGTCGAACACCATGGTCTGTTGCTTCGACGGTGCAGCTCTCCTCTTTTTCGGTTTTGGAATTGGAGTGATGAACTCAGCCCGGCGACGTGAGTCGATGATTTGTTGTGTCGGCTGTCCGTGACTATCCAGTTCCCAGTGGCGCGTAGGCCGCTCGTACGGGGAATTCAGAATCGGGTGATCGAAAAAAGGGTTTGCCATTGGCGTTCGTGTAGCAATCGCTGGTGTGGGACTGTAGCAAAACTACGTATCTGCACTCAAATTGCAGGACCACGAGCCAGCTAAATCACGATTTTCTCGACTTCATCCGGCGTTATCGCGTCGGAGGACCTGTCGTACAGCTTGGTCGTCCGTGGCGACTCATGGGCGGCAATTGCCTGGGCCTTCTCGATTGTGCCCCCATTTTCGAGGTAGGCCGTTATCCCGGTGGCTCTGAATGTATGGCACGAGATTCGGTCGGACAACCCGCAAGCGCGAGCTCGCCGCTTCACCATGCGCAGCACATCCCGCCGCGACATTGGCCGATCCGATAGCTCGCCGCTTCGGCCGAGTGCCGAGCGAAAAAGAGGGCCTTTCTGGTCATCGGAAATTCCGGCCGAATCCAGGTATTCTTCAAGGTATTCCTGAGCCGTGTGGTGGGCGGGCACTTCGTGGAACTTGCCGCCTTTTTCGTGCAGACGAATCCAGCGTCGCCGTCCGTTCCGGAAGTAGTCCTGAACGCGCATCCCAGCGACCGCACTGACTCGTGCGAAGGAATACACCATTAGCCCGATCAGCGCTCTGTCTCGCACGCCAATATCGGAATCGCAGTCAATAGAGTCGAGTAAGCGCCGTGCCTCTGCAGCGGTAAGCACGGGCGTTTTTCCTTTTTTTACTACGTGCGAAGGACCGCGGACCGATGCAGCCGGGTTGTGCGGCACGATCTGTCCAACGACGAGCCAATCGAAGCACATCCTTATCGCAGCCAGGTGCTGCTTGACCGTGGGCTTTGAATAGATTCCGCCCAGATACTCGACGTAAGCTGCGACGACAATGGGCTCGATGTCGACTAAGCCAAAGCCGCGGTCGTCGCACCAAGCGAAAAAATCGACGAGTGCGCGTCGGTATGCCTCGCGAGTGTTCCGGTTACGAATGTTCGCAGCAAAGAACTCGAAGAACCGCTTTGCCGCCTTGTTTCCCGCGGCTCTGATGACTGCGGGCTCGGCGGCCCGCTGCGAGTTTGGAATTACCCCGAAGAGTTCCTGCTTTTTGGGACCTGGTTGCGGCATGCCGGCGCTATGCTTTGTGACCCATAACGTCCTTTATGTATCGCGTTCATGAGTCTGCTGCCATACCTTCTGAAGCACTGAGCACGAGTGTAAGTGCCGCCCCGGATTTCCCGCTGACTTGAAAGGTACGGTGTTAGGGCGCGTCGAGCCTAAACGCAAGAGACTGCGCTGGTATAGACGTTTGGCGATGATTCGGAGCGAGTCGAATTACCGATTCCGCACGCGATCCCACGGCTGACCTTTGTAGATATACGGTGCAGCGACTGCTATAAGCGATCAGGATCAATGAGCCGTGTCGCCCATACGCTGCTCCACAACTGCAGGTACTCTTATGTCAAGACAACTCATGCCTCTTTCGAACGCAATCCTTTCATTCACTGTGGTGCTGTGCATCGGCACTAATGCTCGTGCTGCCGACGCTACATTTCACGTTAGCGGAAACCTAAATGTGGACGCGCCAATTGCGCTTCCTCCGCCAGCGCCGACGACATTTCGCGAACTAACAGACTCAGCGTTCTATTCATTCTCATCAGTAGTTGGCACACGCGAAGCCGACAACCAGGAATTGGCGGTTTCCTTTTACGCATGGAAAACAGCAGAGAGGACAGTATCTGTGCGGGCGTATTTGGATGGCAAGTATGTAGGGGGAAAACCTGGCGTGCCTGCACTCGTTGGAAGAGGACGCTTGGCATTTTCGAAGACAGGATCACCGGACTTTTCCCGAGCATTGCCGGCGGCCAGCGCGACAGGATATCTCTTGGACCAAGACCCTGTGTCTGACTCACCAACCATCACGTTATCAATTACGTGGGCTGGAAAGCCTACCGAACAAATAGCTGTCTCGTTCGACGACGTTTCGTTAACACCTTCGCCATCGGCCATCACATCTGTGGCGAAATGACTGAAAAGACAACTGCCTTAAACTCATTACACCGAGGACGACTCATGAGAGCGCTTCACACACTCGCATTTCTGGCCTCCATTTGTTTCGCTTTACCTGCTTATGCCGCATGGCCGAGCCAACTGTATCCCAATGATTTCGACGGCGACAAAATCAGCGACGCATGCGTGTGGCGCCCGCTTTCCAGCACATTGGGATCCTAAGCTTAGAATTCCACGTGGACAAGTTGTCGCG
>JADMIO011331842.1_pt1 | contig 40873 bp, 32 predicted proteins | sample 8958161 | NCBI WGS metagenome assembly JADMIO01 (sample SAMN16585339, study PRJNA669376) | soil metagenome | isolation source: Crop rotation soil | place: USA: Cullars Rotation, Alabama | collected 2011
CCGCGACAACTTGTCCACGTGGAATTCTAAGCTTAGGATCCCAATGTGCTGGAAAGTTGAAGCATCTGACTGAGCCACCTGCTCTCTGCTTCTAAGCCTTGCTCCAAAGTAACCTTTGGCACAAATGCCAGTTCAGTTCGGGCTCTAGTGGTTTCAGCTCCGGTATGAGAGGCGTCTCCTTTAGCCCGTTCCTGACGATTGAGTTTAAGCTTTCGCCCGACTATATTTTCAATCATGGGGATCACCTTGTTCATAGTGATCCGATTGCCGCCGCCCAGGTTAAAAACGAAAGAAGGCCCATTGGCATTCATCGCAGAGATATTCGCCTCGACAATATCATCAATAAAAGTAAAGTCTCTGGATTGTTCTCCATCGCCAAAGAGGGTGAATGGTTCTCCGCTTAAAGCTGCTCTAATAATTCGGTGAAAGGCCATATCGGGACGTTGTCTTGGACCGTAGACAGTAAAATATCTCAGACTAACGGACGGGACTCCAAACTCAGTTCGATAAAGCTCCATCAAATGCTCCGCAGCCAACTTAGAGACTCCGTAGGGGCTGACCGGCTTTGGAAGAGTGGTCTCAGGTGTAGGTAGTGTTTCAGCACTTCCATAAACTGAAGAGCTGGAAGCATAAACAATTCTCTTTAGAGATTCGCTGCCTTTCAGGGCTTCCAATAGTCTCTGCGTCGCAAAGATATTGTTGTCGGTATAAATTGAGAAACTGCTCCCCCAACTTGCCCTAACTCCGGCTTGAGCAGCTTGGTGAAATACGACCTCGGCTCCATCGAGGAGCTTTTTTAGATCGACTGTGCACAAACTCTCTTCGATTAAGGAAAATTTAGAGATTGAACGGGCAAGTTCTAAGTTTTTCTCTTTTATTTTCCGTGGGTAGTAATCAACAAAGCAGTCAATACCGACAACCTCGTGTCCCAACCTTAATAAACGGTCGGCAATTGATGAACCAACAAACCCGGCACAACCAGTAACAATACATTTCATGCAGCTGTTATACTCAGCTCTCTATTTATTTCCAGTTTAGTCCCTGGCCTCTGGCTTATTACTTATCCTTAATCTTTTCAGAGGAAGAAAAAGAAATGGAAAATGGCCAAGGCACCAAGACGAGAAGAGGAGGTTTAGACCAAGGCTGAGGCAGAGGCGAAGGCTAAGGTTTCCAATTCAGCTAAGGAAATTTCTGTCGGCGCTAAGCAGCAAACAAAGACAACTGACTTTTCACCGCTTCAGTCCTTACCGGCAGCACGAGCTTTTTAGGCGCCACACTTTGAAGCGCATGGAAAAGATACTTGTATGCATGTGGACGCAGCCAACGATACTGCTTATCTGTGCTCAAGCGAATCGCAAGAGGATTCATTCTCAAAGCTTGTTCATCTTGAACGGAACCAGTAGCGAGGCAGCCAAGAGTTATATAGTCGGAATGAGCTGCAAGTAATTCTGCAAATGGCCAAGCGTCCCGATAAAAATCACCATAAGGCAATATCGGTGATACCTGAAGATTTACAGTAATTCCTTGAGCCCTTAATCCATCTGCAGCAATCAATCGCTCCGTCACACTTGACTGGCCGGGCGTGAATTTCTGGATAACCGCGTCGCTTGGGGATTCCAGTGAGATTACGGCAGCTGCTCGCTCGCCGAAATATTTCAATATTGGCAACGCAGAGAGTATCAAAGGCGATCTCGATTGAACGACCAGCATTCCCGGCTGATATTTTTCAAGAAGCTCCAGGCATTTCATGGTCACTTCAAACTTCTTCGGCAAAGCAAAGAAAGCATCAGTTGTAACTCCGAAGTATAAAACAGCTTCCTGAAGAATGTTTTGATCCTTGAGCTGCTTTAAATGTAACTCAAGTGTGTCAGCCATTCTTTCTTTGATTAGGTGATATCGCCCTTGCGGCAGTAAATATTCTCTCGTGTCTTTTGAGCGCAGATGAAACTGACTCGGCAACAAAGGTTTAGGTGCAGTCTGAGGTTCCTTGTTATTTGTTTGTCCTGATTGAAAAGAAGGATTTTTGTGGATTGAAAGAGTAACTCCGTTTGGGTACGCATTTAGACAAACAATATGTTTTCGGCTTGAGAACCAGGAGGTGGTCAACTCAGGTGACTGTGGATCAAAAGTAATTTCAGTCAGGCGGATTGGTTTTTTCTTATCTAATTTCGACGCGCCCTCGTCAGTTATGTTAAAATCCTCCGAGTTTACTGCCTTAGATGCCATTTGTTTTGCCATCTCAGCCCCCCTTTAGTTCAACCTCTTTTAAGTAACGTAGAGATTGTTTGTTATGATTCTACTCATGTATCTATTCACTACAAAATTACTCGTTTTATTCTCAAACATTTTTTTATTTCCTGCTCTCTTCGCTTGACATAACAGATTTTTCTGCTTGCTTCAACGAATTTGAAGTTAGAAATCGATTGGTTTGAGCGAGTATTCTAATAGACACACTCCCTCTCGTTTACATCTTCGTTAATTAGACGCAGCTGTGTCCGATTTTATTTTAAGTTTTTTGAACCTAGAACAAAAAAACTTCACTCTTAACTTTAACAAGGTTGAAATCATACTTATCTCCCTTGGGAACTGAGTAAACTGCTCAGGAAGAGATATGGTTGAGGTCGAGGAATCGACCAAAGGAAGGTTTTTATGGATTTTAAAGCTAAATATCTGGAGGTCGTTCAAGAACACGACCCGCTATTGCCGTTTGAAGCAGGATTCAAAGCATCTCTGGACTGGCTCAACCGATTTGAAAAAATTGTTTCCGGTTCCTTGATAGTTTTTCGAACGCGATCACCGCTTGTTGTGTTGTTAGCGCCTGTGCTGAAGCGGTTTGAAAGTCGAATTAAGGTGATCATCCCAATTGAAGCTCTAAACGACTCCCTTCACTCAAAGCTTGATCCGCAGGGCAAATTACCGCGCCCTTCAGAAAGACTTCATGCTGCAAAGGCACTCAAGCAGCTTGGATTTGATGTGGAGCTTGAGCTTCGCCCGTTTATTTCGGAAAGTGCCAGTTCTGATTTGCCAACTGTGCTTTTAAAAGATTTTGCGAAGATCTGCGACGAATCGGCAAGCAAAGTTTTTCTACGCGACGGGATTTATTCAAATACCCCTAGCCGGGCAGATTTTTATTTCAGTCAAAAGTTAGGCGGCCACCTTCTAAGTGCAAAACTTCTAACCGAACATGCAGCTACAAGGTGCGCCGCCTAACGCCCTCCTTTTGGACCGCGGACCTCCAGGTCCGCTTTCCGGCTATCCCAACAACTGATTACATAGACCTTTGACGCTTCCGTAACATCGGCCGGCATCAGGTACCTTGACGCAAGCTGTTCCGCGATAGGCAATAAATACAGAAGGACTTTTTGTATTTTTTATCGCTGCGCGACGAAGATTTCTGGTATTCATCGTGCACCGGAATCTTCCACCCGCAGCCCCGTCAGCAGAAGCCCACGGACAAGTTCCAATGATTTTGCCATTCGAATCATAAATCTTAGTTCCACCTCTGCTGGAGAGAGCGGAGGAATACATAATCAAAGTAGGCTCAACGCGATAACCAATAATATGAGCATCGCTTCCGCCTCTGACTGGCGCAGAATTCTTATAGACAAACTTGCCGTTTGGCAGGGTGATAACGCTTGTGCAGCCACCTGCGGCTGAGGCTCCTTGAGCAAAACAGAGAAGACTTAGTGCTAAAGAGATAAGTTTTTTCATCGAATTAATTCCTTTTGTAACGCTTGTCAGGTTCTCTACGTCTATACTTACTCTTAGGCTGATCGGTACCTGGAGTTTACTCCTCACCTAAGACTATAATATTGGCGATGAGAGTTCTTAGAACCATACTGATATTAATCAGTCTAGTGCTTAACTTTAGCGGCTGCGCGCCAAGCCGAGCTCCTGTGCCTCCTGGTACAATCCCTGAAGCTAAGCCCCTCACGGTAAGTGATGAACAATACGGACATAATGTTGTTCAGGAACTTACCGAACGCTACCAAGTTGATAACGCGAATCCTGAAATGGATCGAATTCAGGAGATCGTTGATAGACTGACTAAAGCTGCTAAAGCAGATACACAACCTTGGCATGTCTATCTTTTTAAAGATGACCATTTAGTAAACGCCGCTGCAACAAGAGGAAATCACATCTTCATTTGGACTGGCATGCTGCACGCGGCTCGCAGCGATGGCGAACTTGCAGCAATCCTCGGACATGAAATTGGTCACGTACTTGCCGGTCATACTGCCGAGGATTCAAATGAAGAGGTAAAGCGAATTTTAATTCAAGTACTAGGAGTCGCCGCAGGCGTGGGAGTTTCAGTAGCTACAGGTTCAGCTCAGATGGGTGTTGATTTAAGCCAAGTGGCGTCCTCGATTACAACGAGCGTGGGCGAAGGATTGCTGATTAACCCGTATTCAAAAGGCAGTGAATATGAGGCGGATCAAATCGGTCTCGAGCTAATGGCAGAAGCCAAATACGATCCGAGAGAAGCTATACAATTTTGGACAAGGGCAGCAGGCAATCCGGATTTTACTTCAAGTCTGTCATTTCTCTCGTCACATCCCGCTGCGCCGGACAGATTGGAAAAGCTCAAAAAGCTTTTACCCTTTGCAGAGGCCAGATACAGAGGAACTGCAATTCCTTCTCAGCTAGATGTTCCAACCAATGTTAACCGTGTGTTAAATACCGGTGCTCCTGTTGCTCAGCTTAGCCCACCTGTGGTTTCAGGGGATTCATTTGACTTTAGAACTACTCCACCTAAATCAAGTTACCCTGCTCAGCCTGAAGATGGGATAAAAGATTGGAGAGTGCTGGCCGATCGGTCAATACTTTTTGAGCAGCCCTCAAATAAGAGCCGTAGAATCGGAGAATTTCGAAGGGGCGGAATTCTTTCGGGACGTCCGGATAGACCAGGATGGGTAAGAGTCGTAAGACCCGATCATGGTTATATCGTTCAGTCTGATCTAGTAGAAATCTATTCGAAATAGAATATTAGTTGTTCTTAGACTTTAGATAGAAAGCACTCCGGGTTAGGGCACGCCAATAACTTCTTTAGGCCATTGAATCTAAGGAAATTTATGCGTAACTCGTTACTCTGTTTGTCTGCAGTTTTATTGTTATCTTCCAGTGCGTATGCGGGAGTGTGCGAAAATGCAATTAGAGGTTTTCAGCGAAAAGCGGATTCGGCAAAAGCCAAGTGCGAAAACAACGCTCCAATTGACAAATTAAAAGCTCGATTGGCGACGGCAAAGACGGACAAGTCTAAGGCGAACATTCAAAGGTCGATTGATAAAGCCATCGCTAAACAACAAAAGTACTGTGCCCAAGCAACAACCTTTACTGCCGCAGTAAGTAAGATCCAAAGTTTTTGCGCAAACGCGGCGTCCGCAAATACTGGTTATTGTAAATTTGGATACTCACTTAGAATCAGAGGGACTGACGCTTCTTCACGATGTAAAAGAGGACGACTTTGGTTCCCTGACAAAAATGCGTGTTACTACGAGGAGGAGTGGTACTACACTTCGCAAGCTGCGTTTGGAAACGGCATAGGCACCGGACGAGGAGAGATACTTTACTCCGGACAGCCGGGCGAAAATTTTTATCAGATTAATGTTGGCTTCTTAGTAAGCGAAGCACATTCTCAAGAGGACTGCGAGTAGCAGCCAAATTTATCGAACTTAATTGGCGGTGGTCTAAAGGACCTCCGCCAATTTTTTTTGGTGAAAGTCGGGATCGCCAAATAAAGCTTTAGCAGCAGAGAGATTACTCCAGGCAAATTTTCTTGTTAGATAGTGCTTATCAGATCCGTTAGCCAGGATTGCGGTCTGTGCAACCTCAAACTTCTCGGTTGATAGCTTTGTCGCATCAAAACTCATTTGCGCAGATATAGTTCCTTCGTGTGTGCCTTCTTCAATCATCGGTAGAAACTCTGTGAGTTCGCATTCTTTGACTCTGTAATCCGAAAATCTTGCAGCCCAAAAAGCTCCGGAGGGACTCAAATTTATTTCAATGTAACTTGACCTTCCAACTTCATGGAGAAACAGCTCCACTACACTTTGAGCCCAAAGACCTTCTGTGAACTTTCGGGGTTCGCCGTGAAAGAAACAATCCTTGGGGAACTGCGCTCCAAAAAGAATATGGTTATTTTTCTCTTCAAGAATAAACCTAAAGTCGAGATTTAAAGTTTTTCCAAACCAGTCCTTTGCTACAGGTGGCGTTATAGCAGATAGAGAGGTATACATTTTGGCCTTTCGTTCGAGGTATTAGTTGGAGTTCCTTAAAAAAATAGTTCTACTATTGATCAGCACTGCTGTCTCACTAGTTTTTTTTGAGCTGGGTTTTAGACTTTATTTGGCAATTAGTAATTCTGCTCCGCTTGAAAAACAGCTTGAGCGGTCCGAGCTTGAACAGGTATCAAACAATGGCCATGGAGTAAGTCTTGGCGGCTTAATCCGGCCTAGCATTTGGAAGGATGTGGTCTATGAGTTGAAGCCAAACCTTTCAGTTACATTTCAAAATAAACCCGTCGTAACCAACTCGCTAGGCATGAGAGAGGTAGAAGTAAGTAAGGAAAAAAAGCCAGGTACTAGTCGCATTATCGGATTGGGTGATTCAATCATGTTTGGCTGGGGAGTTGAAAAAGAAGAAACTTATTTGAGCGTGCTTGCTAAAGAGCTATCAAAAAAAGAGCCCACGGAATCTCTAAACTTTGCCGTTCCGGGATATAATACCGCAATGGAGGCAGCGCTGTTTCAACACCGCGCCCTGGAATTTGCGCCCGATGTGTTAATCATTCAGTTCGTAAACAATGATTTTGACGTCCCAGCATTTATGATGTCTCAGGAAAACCCGTGGGATTTTTCAAAGAGTATGCTGCTAAGTTTTATTAAATCGAGAGTGGCAAATTCTCCGGGATCAAGTAGCGCCCTTAAAACCGTTCAAAGTATGGGCAATAAACATAATACCAAGGCTCAAAAGGTGTTGGCAGAATATAGATGGATGACCGGAGAAGCTGGAGCGACAAAGGCTTTTCGGAAAATTAGAGAGCTTGCACCAAAGACAAGGATTATCATTTTGACCGGATCCAAAACTCCCGTTCAAGAAAGAATGTTGAAACGTTTATCCAAAGAACTAAATTTTGAGTTAGTGCAAGTCGGCCCGGTGGTGGATCGGTATATTCAGGAAAATAAGTTGGAGAATACAAAAGAAGCGCGAAAAAAACTTTTAACCGTTGCTCCCAATGACAGACATCCGAATGCGCTAGGTCACAGATTAATTGCTCAAGCACTGTTGGAAGTATTGGCTCAGAATACATTGTGATTACATTCCACTGCATACTCGCTGGCTCAAACAAAGCCAAACAGAGAGGCACATTCAGGCCAGCCCTCCACTCCGTACGCACGTTCCTCCGTCAATCTTCCTCTGGTGTCCACTCCACCTTCGTCACTCTTTCAGTCTGATTAGAAGGCCAAGAAAGAATTTGACTAACAGTAGCGCTAAACCCCGGGACTTCCACGTCGCCCGCAATTGCAGCTAACGGCTCAAGCATAAAACGGCGTTGAGCCAGTCGGGCATGGGGAATTATTAATTTATCGTTCTGAATTTGTTGGGAACCGTAAAGGGCAATATCAATATCAATCGGTCTCGCCCCCCATTTCTCTTCCTTTTCCCGATCTCGCCCCAACTCAGCTTCAATTTTATTACAGAAGAACAGCAATGGATCGGGGGCCAAAACGGTCGTTATTTTGAGTGCGCAATTTAAATGATCCGGAGCTGGTGGACCTACGTGCGCAGTCTCATATAATGGAGAGAGTGCCTCAAGCTCTATGCCAGGCGTTGCGCCCAGTTTATCAATGGCCGTCTTAAGGTTCTCTTCCCTATCACCTTTGTTAGATCCTAAAGATAAATATACAATCACAGCAATCATAGCGGTTAGGTAAGAATGGTCCAGATTAAACTATTGGCGGGGCGGATATGCATATTAGAATTCTGACCTTTATACTCGCTCTGTTTGTCCCTGCAAACACTTGCGCTCAGGTCGATCCTAAAAATGTCCTTCTAGACAAAGACTATTACGAGAACGCAGTGAAAATGAGACGTGAGGCTGAAGAGCATTCCCTGGACTTAAAGAGACTAATTAAGAAATTGGAAAGTCCAGAACCAAAGGTGTTGATTGACCTTCGAAGTGAGATTAATTTTAAAAGCAGTCACCTTAAGGGCGCAGTCAACGTCCGAATGGAAGATTTTACTGACGCACGATTAAAAGAATTAGTGCCTGACAAAAATACTCTTGTCATTGTTTATTGCGATAACTCCTTTTACCCAACGCGAATGATTGCGCTGACTGCATATGGGTATCCGACTTTAAAACAATTTGGTTATCAAAATGCTTACCAAGTCGCTCCATTATGGAGAGAGAAAATGGATGCTCAGAAGGAACTTGAGCCGTATTGGGAAAAATCAAAGTGAGTAACAAAAACCCTCCGTCTTTTGCTTGGGGAGAAAAGGAAACACAATTGTTTCTGGATCTTCAACCGGAGCGAATTCTTGAAACTGTCGAGCTTTTGGGAAAGAGATCTACGGGAAGAATCAACGCCTTAAACAGTTTAGAGAATCGCGTGTTCGAAGTTGAACTCGAAGAAAGTTCGGCAGGTGTATCAAAAGTGGTCGCAAAGTTTTATCGCCCCGGAAGATGGTCAAAGGAGCAGATTTTAGAAGAGCACCAGTATCTCTTAGATTTGAAAGAGCAAGATATACCGGTTGTTGCTCCAATAAAGTTCCCTAGTGGGTCAACACTGGAAAAGGTTAAGGATGTAAGTATTTTCTGCGCGATTTTCCCAAAACAGATGGGAAGAAATCCGCAAGAGCTTAAGAGCGATGACCTTCTTCGTTTAGGAAGACTCTTGGCAAGAATTCATAATATCGGCGCACAACGAACTGCGCCAAATCGAATCTCGTTAAACCCAGAGGTGTATGGAAACAGAAATCTTGCCTACCTTTTAGACACCGATTCAATTTCATATGCGACAGTCGATCGTTATCAAGAGATAGTAGAAGAGATCTGTGAGCTTTCAGAACCTCTTTTTAAAAAAACTGCCTACCAGCGAATCCACGGGGATTGTCATTTCGGGAATATTTTATGGGGCGATGATGGCCCCTTTCTAGTTGATTTTGACGACATGGTTAATGGACCGTGTATTCAGGATCTCTGGCTCTTATGCCCAGGCCGAGACTCAAGGTCTAAGGAGGATTTAGAGCTTTTAATTTCCGGTTATGAGGAACTACGTGAATTTGATCACTCCAGTTTATTGTTGATAGAACCTCTAAGAGCACTACGTTTCATACATTTTAGTGCTTGGATTCAAAAACGTTGGTCCGATGCGACCTTTGAAAAAAATTTCCCGCACTTCGGAACTGAGAAGTATTGGCGCGAAGAGTTAAATGACCTCGAAGAACAGCTCGAATTAATTCGCGCGCAAAGTTTCTAGATCTAGGGGACGTACTGTTGCTCACAATCCTTCTCTACCATAATGTTCCTCGGACGCTTTATTTAGGAGTAATTGATGAGGACACTATTGGGCCAGTTCATCAAACTGTTTCTTCCCAAGGATGAGCATTTCTTTTCGTGCTTGAAGGATATAGCGAAGTATCTCTTGAAAGAAGCCGAACTCTTGGCTTTTCTCTCTCCAGAGAATCTTCCATGGGAAGAAAGCATACAGAAAATACAACGACTGGAAAAAAACGTCGACGAAGCGGTTGAGGCTCTTCAGTCTGAACTAGAAAAAAGTTTTATCGCCCCGTTGGACCACGGAGAATTCGAAGTGCTTGCAACGGCTCTTCAGCGCATAGCGCATAAAATTGGGGAATCGGCATTACTGCTAAAAATTCACGCGATGAAACAACTACCCCCTGGCAGCCAAGAGATTGCGGAACATATTCTAACAGCAGTTCGTGAAGTAAACGCTAACGTTGAACGCCTATCCGGAAGAAAAGATATTGCCCAGATTAGAAATTCAAATCGAGAAATACGCAGATTAGAAGTTGAAGTAGATGTTCTTGCGGAAAAGAACATTCAACATATGCATGAAACAATTCAACTTGACCCAACGAATATCATTTTTGTCTGGAGAGGAGAGGTCTTCGTTCGATCACTGGAAAGAATTCTTGACGCCTGCGAAGAATTTGCACTGGCGTGCGGGACAGTGTTGGTTAGGAACATGTAAACAGTCACAAGATGTCCGTTCTCTCCCTTTTAATTATAGTAGTATTAGTCGCACTTCTATTTGACTTCATTAATGGTTTTCATGACACGGCAAATGCTATTTCTACCGTCGTAGGCACGGGGGTGCTCGGTCTAAAACCTGCGATTTGGATGGCTGCAATTTTTAATTTGATTGGTGCCTTTATGGGCACAGCTGTGGCGTCCACAATCGGAAAAGGAGTAATTGAGCCAAATGCAGTAAACCTACACATTGTTCTTACCGGCCTGATTGGAGCAATTGTTTGGAACTTAATTACCTGGTGGGTGGGTATTCCCTCTTCTTCATCGCACGCTTTAATCGGAGGTCTTGTTGGCGCTGCTGTCACAAATTCTGGTTGGGACAGTATTCATCAGGAAGGAATAGTTAAAATAGTCAAAAGCTTGATTCTCAGTCCAATAGTTGGGTTATTGCTTGGTGCTATAGTGATGATCATTCTTACATGGGCTTTTAGGCGGTGTGATCCGAGCCGTTCCTCAAGGACTTTTAGATTCCTTCAAATTTTTTCAGCAGGCTCGATGGCACTTTCTCACGGAAGTAATGATGCGCAAAAAACAATGGGCATCATTACGATGAGTCTTGTAATTGCGGGATACCACGGCAAAGGCCCTGACGGCAGTTTTGATGTCCCTACCTGGGTAATAATCGCGTCAGCCGTTTCCATGTTTCTAGGCACAGCCGTCGGCGGAAAGAGAATAATTAAAACAATGAGCAAGCGCATAGTGGAACTTAAGCCGGTTCACGGCTTTGCTGCAGAAACTTCAGCGGCGGCAACTATTTTTACCGCTAGCGCAATGGGCCTCCCGGTCTCGACAACTCACGTAATTAGCAGCGCAATTGCAGGAGTCGGAACGGTAAAAAATCTTTACGGGGTCAAATGGGCTGTATCGCGCAGGATCGTAATTGCTTGGATCCTGACTATACCTGCAAGTGCATTAGTAGCAGGGTGTTTAGAATTTATATTCAGGATCTAATTCTATGATTAGATATGCCGTTTCATTTATAATCATACTTGGTCTCTCTTCAAATGGATTATCTCAAACTATAGAACTTTATGTTGACCAAAATACTAAACAGGTTTTTACAGAACCTGGTAAGGGGAGAGTTAGACTAGGTCTGTTTGCCCCTGTGGTGGACAAAGCATCAGCTCCTGCAGTTGTTACTCAGGATTCCAAAGCTGGAGAAATTACGACTACACCTACAATTGAAGCTCCTGCCTCTACAGTTGAAACAGTTGCAAAAGCTGAGCCAGGGCTTCTAGAGTCGAAAATCAAAAAAGAGTGGTACGATAAATTATCCGTTAAGGGTTACACTCAACTTCGATACACAGGTCTTTTTGATAGAGAGGGCGCTGAATGGTTTCATCCCGCAGACAAATCAGTCTCTGAAGACAACACGTTTATTGTGCGAAGAGCACGACTAACATTAAGCGGAGATGTCTCGGATCACCTATACTTTTACTTGCAGCCTGAGTTTGCGGCTAGTCCGGTAGAGGGAAGCGATAATTCAGTGCAACTTAGAGATGTATACGGAGACGTAGCGCTTGATTCATCAAAAGAATATCGAGTTAGGCTAGGCCAATCTAAAATACCATTTGGATTTTCCAACATGCAGTCCAGTCAAAACCGAGGTCCGCTTGAAAGAGCAGATGCAATTGAAAGTGCTGCCGAAGGCAATAGAGATATAGGAACGTTCTTTTATTGGGCGCCCGCGGAGATCAGAAAGCGGCTTAAACGTTTGACCCAGGACGGTCTTAAAGGTGAGGGGGATTACGGAGTTTTCGCTTTAGGAGCTTATTCCGGCCAAGGAGCAAATCACTCAGACACAAATGATTCGGTTCACGTAATATCTCGTTTATCTTATCCATTTGAATTTTCGGACGGGCAAATATTTGAGACCGGAATTCAAGGCTACACCGGCCGATTTGTTCCAAAAACAAAGTCATTTACTCTTTCAGGCGAAGACGCTGAAACGACTCCGGCGTTTAGATCCGACGGGATTAAAGATGAACGAGTAGGGGTGTCAGCTATTCTATTTCCACAGCCATTTGGATTCGAGGCAGAGTGGAACGTTGGTAGAGGTCCCGAACTAATGGACGACTTTCACTCGATTGACGAGCAATCGCTTCAGGGAGGTTACCTTCAAGCAGACTATAAGGTCGACGTAAACAATATCGCTCTTTTCCCATTCATTCGTTGGCAATATTACGATGGAGGAAGAAAGTTCGGAAAAAATGCCCCGCATGAGCTTATCAATGAATGGGATTTCGGACTTGAACTCTCACCGTGGAAGGAGCTCGAGTTAACCGCACAGTATTCTTATACAACGGATAGAACGAATACTAACGTATTCCCCTATGAAAATCTGACTGGCGGTTCAAGGTTAGGATTACAAGCACAGGTGAATTACTAAGCTCGGGTCAGACCTGAGTCAGCGTTATTTCTCCATCGTAGCTTTAGCGGAGGTGGAACTCTGACCGATTAGTTTTCCCAACCAACTCTTAAAGTCCTCTGATAGTTCTACCGTTAGTCCTCCCACCAACAACTGCTCCGGCAAATTTTTAAGTCTTCTTAACTTGATCCTATCTTTGGCAGTTGTAATGATAAATTCCCCAGGTAATGAATTTAGAATCTCAATATCTTTGGCTGTCCAATTTGCATGGTCACTCTTAAATAAAGTTGACTTTACAATCAGACCTTTCGCTTCAAGCATTTTTTTAAACGCGGACGGCTTTGCAATTGTTGCGATCGCACTTACTGCGTGTCCCCCGATCTGACTCCAGTTAATGGTTTTGTTTTGATCAATTGACGTCAAATCTGAAAGTTTTAAAGAGAAAGTAAAGGTGGGCTTATCACTAGGAATCCAGTCGGGCCGAACGATAGGATTTTCTCTTTCCACAAGGCAAATTGCCGAGGCGCGTTTAAGCGCTGGAGTAAGCTTCTCTCTTAGTCTTCCGGCAGGAAGCATTCTTCCTGATGAGGCTTGTACAATTGAATTTTGATCGAAGAGCAACAGATCGACAACTCGTTCAAGTGCTCGATGCTGAAACCCGTCATCCATTACAATTATATTTCCCAGTGAATTTTTCTCGATGTACTTTGCCCCGTCGGAACGTTTTCTTGATACAACGACGGGGATATCAGGGAGTTCAAGTTTGTGCATACAAGCCTCGTCGCCGAAATTTTTTATATCTGTAGGATCTAAAACTTCTTTTGGACCGATTTCTTTCCCTCGGTAACCTCTTAGTAGAATCACCGGTTCGAGTCCGTCTATTTTTAAAATTCTAGCAATCGCCTGAGTGACAGGACTTTTTGCATTCCCACCGACTGTTACATTTCCGACGCAAACAACAGGAAGAGAGCTTTTATAAGCGGGCAAAATCCTATTATCGTAAAGCCCGTTACGTAAGGAAATGAGTGATGAGTAAATAAACTCGGCTGGCTTTAGAAGTAAGCTTGCCGATCGATACAACTTCTGCGGCTTACGATGAAGAAATTCCTCGATCTCCTCAAAAACTCTTTTGACAGCACCGCTATGAGTATTTAGAATTTCAAAAGCTTTTTTTCCAACAAACGTAGCGCTGGTGCTGTCAGACAATAAGCTTTTGACAGTCGTTTCAATATCTTCAACATCTTCAACTATTAGAGCGCCGCCTCCTTCTTCTAGTTGAGCACAAATTTCTTCAACATTTTGTGTGTAGGGGCCTAGCAAGATGGGTTTACTAAACAAAGCTGGCTCCATCGGATTGTGCCCTCCGATGTCAACTAAGGTGCCCCCTACAAAGGAGATTGTTGAAGCTGCGTACGCCGTTTTTAATTCTCCGAGAGAATCCAATAGGAATACTTCGCAATTCTCTTTTGGGTTCGTTCTTCTTGATAGATTAAAACCTTCATCAACAGCGCGCTTGGCTTCAATAGCGAATTGCTCCGGATGCCTTGGCGCAATCAATAATCTAAGGAGCGGAAATTGCTTCGATAGCCTTTTAAAGGCTTTAAAGATTATCTCGGATTCGCCCGGCCTAATTGAGCCACAAACTAAAAGTTGTGCGGGATCAGGTATCTTCATTTCATCTTTCAGCCGCTCAACCTCTTTGGGGTCAACTATAGTTTGCGTGTCGTATTTTGTGTTCCCCTCCACTTTGATTTTCGAAGCTCCCAGTTTTTGAAATCGCGATCTATCTTTTTCAGACTGCACTAAACACTGTGAGAGAGCAGAAAGTATCGGGCTTATGATTCGCGCAATTTTAAGATATTTTGGAAAGGCTTTATCTGAAATCCGGCCATTGATAAGAATGGCAGGAATTTTTGCTTTTTTCAGCTGAAGGAGAGTGTTTGGCCAAAGCTCAGTTTCAAATAACAAAAAAATCTTTGGATTAATTTTCTGAATTGCAAGTGAAATTGTTAGCGCATGATCATAAGGAAGAAGTAACGCCCGTTCAACCCCGGGCAAAGATGCCGCTTTGTCTCTGCCGGTAATAGAGGTAGTCGTTATAATTATAGGTGTGCTGGTTTCCGCCTTTATCTTAGAAAGAAGGGGTATTACACCTTGCATTTCCCCAACTGAAGCAGCGTGGATCCAGATGCTTTCATCCAGTTCAAATCCTCGCCATCCGCCGCCTAAAAACCTTTCCGAAAGATCCTGTCTAAGCTTTCTATTTGTAAGAGCATAGATAAGTGCAAAAGGAAGTGCCGCCGTGGAAACAACTCCGAAGAAAAGCCGGTTAAGCATTTGAATGCTGAGGAAGGAATTGAATCTGATAGAGTTTGTTAAACTCGCCTCCTTTATCAAGAAGCTCTTGATGAGTTCCAAGCTCAACCAACTGGCCGTGGACTAAGACTGCAATTCTATCTGCTTTTCTAATTGTAGCTAACCTATGGGCAACCACTAGAACAGTTCTATCCTTCATCAGATAGTCAATTGATTTTTGAACGATACTTTCTGATTCACTGTCCAAAGATGCGGTAGCTTCATCGAGAATAAGAAAGGGAGCATTTTTTAATAATGCTCTTGCGATTGCTATACGCGCCCTTTCGCCCCCGGATAATCTCAAGCCTTGCTCTCCAACTAGCGTTTCATAACCGTTCGGTTGTCTTTCAATAAAATCACTTGCAAAGGCGTGAGCCGCAGCTTCTTTTACTTCTTCCAGAGTAGCATCCGGCTTTCCATAACGAATATTATTCAAAATTGTATCGTTAAATAAGAATGGATGCTGCCCAACTAAGGCAATCGCCTCGCGAAGAGATTTTAAAGTGAAGTTTTTTATATTTGTTCCGCCAATCAATATCTCGCCGTTATCGGGATCATAAAAACGAGGAAGCAAATTCATCAGCGTGGACTTGCCGCCTCCGGACATTCCGACTAGCGCAACAGTCTCTCCGGGCTGAATTGAAAATGATATGTTCTTTAGAGCTGGAAGATTTTCAGTTTCTAAAGCGTGCGACTTATAAGTGAAGCTTACATTTTTAAACTCCACCTTTTGCGCCTCCTTTCTAAGCGGGACAGCATTTTGAATTTCCCTGATTTCAGATTGTGCATCGAGAACCTCGATGATTCTCTCTCCTGCAGAGAGCGCACCTTGATAGGCGTTGTTTACTCGGCCCAATCTTTTTAAAGGCTCATAGAGAAGAAACATCGCTGTAACAAACGCAATGAAGTCACCTTGTGTCCTAACTTGTTTGATAACACTAAAACCACCGTAAAGGAGCACTCCGCTAATAGCGAAACTTGCCAAGATTTCGTTTGTCGGGGCGGAAAGAGCTCCGTATCTTTCAGCTCGCTTGAATATTTTTGTTAGAATCTCATTTTCATTAGAAAACTTTTGAGCTTCGTATTCTTCCCTTCGAAAGGCTTGGACAACTCTGTGCCCGATTATACTTTCGTTTAAAACTCCTGTTAAGCCTCCGAATTGATCTTGCCCCACTCTGGAAAGCTTTCTGACTTTCTTTCCGAACTTCAGAACGGGAAGCACTCCTAAAGGAAAAACCAGAAACGCGATAAGACCCAATACCGGGTCCAAATACAGTGCTGCCCCAAGAAGAGAAACTATTCGAACGGATTCCCTAAGAGCTGTTACCAGCACGTCCGTTATCGCATAACGGACAACAAGCGTATCGTTAGTAATTCGAGAGATAAGATTGCCGGTTCCATTTTTATCAAAATAGCTGGCCGATAAAGTTAATAGATGTTCATGAACCTTATTTCTTATATCTCTTACGATATTATGACCTACACTTGTAGAGAGATAACTTTGTAAAAAGCCAAAGGTGCCTCTTACTATCGCGAATAAAATCACGAACATCGGCAGAACGTAGAGCATCCCCGGATTATTTTGACCAAAGACGTCATCGAGAATGCTACGAATCAGAAACGGAACGATTCCATCCGTCGCACCGTAAATAACCATTGCCAACAAGGCCCCTGCGAACTGGAGCTTATAAGGCCGCAGAAATTGAAGCATGCGAGTGCGCACGTTAGATTTCCTCGATTCAACCTCAGAACTCATTCTAAATGCTTACCTGCTCCAACGGGGTGCAATCTTACTACTATCAGAAGATTCTTCGAGTAGTTTAGCCGCAAGTAGTGCCGCTTGCCTACCTGCAGAATGAGGCGTGGTTAAGCGCTCTCTTATTTTTTGAAGGCCCTGGCGACTGCGTTCCGAATAAGCCGGATCTCCTAAAAATCTCTCCAATTCTGAAGCGATGTTTTGTGAAGTGACTTCTTCCTGTAATAATTCCGGAACTACTTTCTTTCCGGCTATTAAGTTTGGCATTGCAAAATGCGAAACTCCTTTCACTAAAAGCCGAGCGATTTTATAACTTAGTTTTGAAAGCTTATAGACAACTACAAACGGCGTCTCCGACAGGGCCGCTTCAACTGTGGCCGTACCCGAGGCTACTACTCCGACATCGCAGTTTACCAAAACCTCTCTAGCCTTGCCCTCAACCACGAAAAGATCTTCTGTGTCTTCCGGGAAAAGTGCTCTTGCATTCGAAATTGACAACCCCGGCGCCAAAGGAACTACCGCTTGAATTCCAGGTCTTGATTGCTTCAATAATTGCCAGGCCCCCACCATCGGGGGAAGCAAAAGCTCGATCTCCGAATTTCTCGAACCTGGAAGAATCGCAATGGCCGGTCTGTTTAAATCAGCTCCGATCTCTCCAAAAAAAACTTCCCTATTTTTTAAAGGGAAAGGGTTGTCTAAAAACGGGTGCCCCACATATTCAGCACGTATTCCTCTTTGCTGAAAAAACAGTTCCTCAAAAGGAAAGATCGGTGCGACTGCATCACAGTATTTTTTTATCTGATTAACTCTTCCAGTTCGCCAAGCCCAAACTTGAGGAGTTATAAAATAGAGAATTTTTCGACCTTTCTTTTTGAGCTTCTTTGCTAGGCGCAAATTAAAGTCTGGATAGTCGACAAAAATCACCAGATCGGGATCTCTTTTCTTACATTCTTTTACAATTTTATTGAAGGATGAAACGATGTTTCCGATACTTCCTAAAAGCTCCGTAAATCCCATTAATGAGGCATGACTCTCTGAGTCGACTAAAGTTTCCACTCCGGCAGCACGAAGATGAGAGCCGCCCATCCCAAAGACTGAAGCGCGAGGGTAGATTTTTTTTAACTCAGAAATCAGCTTCGAGGCATGATTATCGCCTGATGACTCTCCGGCAACTATACAAATGCGAGGCGCTTTTTCCGAAGCGGTTTCTCTTTGACTGTCATTAGCAGTCACTGACTCCGTTAAAACTTCTTGTTCCGCTACGTCCATCTCAAGCCTAGTTATTGCTTCTTAATCCTGCCTGTCTGACGAGCTGTTCATCATACTGCCCAAGACTATCTTTTATTGCTGCGTTTATGGTTTCTACGATGGATAGTGCGGTTAGCCCGGCTTCGCCGTCAACTATAGGCGCCTTTCGGGTGGAAACGCATTCTAGAAACGATTCTATTTCGCTTTTTAGCGCATCCCCTTCTCCTACGTGCAAATCCTCCACTTCGATCCTGGGTAAACCTTTCTGATCTTTATCCTGGTGGCGTGTAGTTGATTTTGCCTGCTTGGAGCCAAAATCCAGTGAAATGTAAACGTCAGGTTGAAATATCTTTATCGTTCGTTCGGCTTTGAAGGCTGCTCTACTTGCCGTTAGGTTCGCAACACAGCCGCCTTCGAACATTAACCTAGCGCTGGCGATATCTATTTTATTTGTAAGGACGGGAACGCCAATCGCTTCAACCTTTAAAAGTGGTCGTCCGACTAAATGTGATACAATATCAATATCGTGAATCATAAGATCTCTAACGACATCAACATCGGCTCCCCGGCCGGTAAATTGTGCGATTCTTCGGATTTCGAAAAATAAAGGCTTCGTTAAAATTTCATGTATCCGCAAGAACGCTGGATTGAAGCGCTCGAGATGACCAACTTGCAATATGCGGTGATTATGTTTTGCGACTTCAACCAATTCTCTTGCCTCAGCAATTTCTACTGCCATTGGTTTTTCGACAAGCACGTCAATTCCATTCTCAAGCAACCATTTGGTAATCGAGTAGTGAGTCGAAGTGTCAGAAACAACGCTTACACATTGAACACCAACTTTTGGAAGTTCCTTATAATCCGATAACGCTTTGCATTTGTAAGTGTTCGCTATCTGAGAGGCGCGATCAACATTAATATCTACGAGCGCAACTAGTTCGGTGGATTTAGAGGCAGCGTATTTTTCTGCGTGAAATTTGCCCAAATAGCCGGCACCAATTACCGCTGATTTAACCATGGCTTAAAGTTGACTAAGTATCCGCATATATTACAAGACGCCTAGAGTGCCGACCCTGCGTTTAGAAAGCAACTATGACAAAAACGCTGTAATGATTAGAAGGCACAATCGTCAATAAGGTGCCCGGAAGACTCATTCCAATGCAAAACCATTCTTTAGGAGTTAGAAAAAAACGCAAATGAAATGGATTAAATGGATTTTAATTCTTGTCGTAGTAGCAGCAGGTCTTTTAGCACTCTCGTTATTTTTTCTCATCAATCCAGCGCTTCAAAAATTAAAACCCGAAATTGAAAAAACTTTCTCAAAGTCTCTAGGAACGGAGGTTACTGTGGGAGAAATTTCAGCCCAAGTATTCCCTGCGCCCAAAGTGGAGCTCTCCTCTTTAATTATCGGAGGCGAGAAAGGTTTATACGTAAAACGACTTTTTATTGATTCCAGCTTTTCGGAACTGGCCGCAGGTGAGTTGGCGATTTCAAATATAACGGTGGAAGCTCCAGCTGCTCATATTGTAAAGCTCCCGGATGGCTCTATGGAAATTGGCAGCTGGAAATTTTTAAAGAAGAGTACTCAAACTCGCCAACAAAACAGTGCATCACCGTCTGATGAGGGTCCTGCAAAGAAAAAGGCTGTTGCTATCAATATATCAAAGCTTTCGATCACTTCAGGAAATCTAGAATATTTAGAACCGGAGAGAGATTTAAAGCTCGGTATTTCCAATATTGATTTAAAACTGACGGATTTTTCGCCGGATAGATCCGCACCGATAACATTCGGGTTTTCGCTGTTTGGTAAATCTTCCGCCAACGTTCTCGGTCAGGGATCGTTTATCGCAAACAGTTTCCAAACTAAAACTCCAATCATCGATTTAACTATAAGATTAGGTCCTATTGAGCTGTCCGAGCTTGCTCCTGTGCTTACTAAATTTTCTCCTAAGCCTCAGAGCATTACCGCAAAAGGGGAGCTTACTGGCCAATTACACGCAACTGGAAAAGAGTCCGGAGTGAATCTCAATTTGGAACTAGATGGTTCCTCTGCCGCTATAAACTATGCAGATAAGGAGGGCGCTGTCCTAGTGAATAAGGTTGTTGGAACTCCATTAAGAGTTTCCGCCAAGGGAAATCTCTCTCCTGCTAAGGTTCTTAATTTGGAGGAATTTGACCTAAAACTGAATAACAGCATCATTTCAGGCTCATCTACAATCGATCTAGAGAATAAGGCCCAATCCGTAAAAAGACTTAACCTCGCTCTTCAAAAGGTTTCTGTATCTGACCTAAATCAATTTATTAACGTTCCGGCAATTACAGCCGGGGATTTTAGCGGAACTTTGCAGCTCGATATGAGCAAAAAACCGCTTCCAGAGATGGACGGAACAATTGATATCTCTCAGGCCAGTTTTGATAAACTGAGCATTCAACAATTGAAGGGAAAACTTAATTTTCAAAAGAACTTGATCTCTTCCGATGCTCTTGAACTGAACTACAAAGGTGAGGATATGAAATTAAGCGGTGACCTCCTGAGATATTCAGGTAATCGCTTTGATACTCCTAAGCTAAACATTTTCACTTCAGGGGGGACTCTCTTACTCCAAAACACTTTTCTAAATGAAGGCGAAAAGCCGTTTTCGGGCTCTATAAATGGAAACGGAATCGATTTACATCGCCTGATGGGGATCATCTCTAACCTTCCTTCATATACGCTAAATGGTACGATTAGTAAGTTTGCCTCTACATTCAAAGGAACATCTGCAAACATCAAACAAGATTTGTCCGCCGATTTTTCAATCGATATCGAAAAAGGCGAAATTATTGGGATCAACTTGATAGGTGCGGTATTTCAAAAAATCGGAGTAATTCCTGGACTCAGTGAATCGCTTTTACAGTTTGTTCCTGAGAAGTATAAACCGCTTGTCACAGCTGTTAATTCCACAGCCTTTGATTCCCTTGCTATTGATGGCAATTTAAATAGTGGCAGTGAAATTAATTTGGCTAAAGCAAACTTAATTCATTCTGCGTACCTGATTCTCGGTTCAGGTCGTGCAAGCACGAAAGGAACTCTTGACCTAAAGACTCAAATGAAGATTACTAAGGCTATAACTGAGGGAATGGCTGTCAGGAACGCAAAATTACAATTGTTGTTGGATAAAGAAGGTAATTTAACTTTTCCTCTCTTAATTTCAAAAGCCGACGGTCCGGTAGTTGTTCTTCCGGACGTGACAGAGCTTGGAAAGAACGCTCTTAGAAATTCTGCTAAGGATGCTGCATCAAAGGCATTAAACAAGCTTTCACCGGGCCTTGGAACCGGTGCCTCTCAGTTATTGAACAAGATATTTTAAGCAGCAAGATGGTCAGACTCCAAATAGTAAACTTACCCGGTTCAAAGAGCAGCTTGATTTCGAGTCGGCTCGATGAGCTTAGAGGTGAATTAAAAGATTCGAGCACAAAGACCAGCGGATCTGCGGATGATATCCTTTTGTTTGCAGAAGCCCTTTTTGGAAGGGCTCCGGATGATTTTCTAAAAAGAACTTCAAATCCTACTTTAATCGAAATTGCCAGCGAGGTCTCCGGGGTTGTCGCTAGATTCCTTGCAGTTAAAAAACCCCTGTCAATTGAGATCAACAACAGTCCCAGGTCGGCCGACCGTCACAATCTGAGCAGCATTGTGGTTACCTCTACAGATCGTCCATTTATCGTAGATACGCTGATGGAACTTCTAAGAGTTCGGGGATTGAAACATCACGTGTTACTTCACCCCCTGATAAAAACAGAGGGAGGAACTTTCATTTCTTTAGTTTACATTGAAGTAGACAAGATTGAATCGGCCAAAGAACGAACCGCTTTAAAAGAAGCATTAGAACAGGCGATCAGCGATGTAATTCTGATCACTAGCGATTTTGACAGTTTGTTAAGTAAAGCTCGACTGGCACGTGATTGGATTAAACTTCTACCTGCCGATCCTCTTGAGGAAGATTTTGAGCGGGCCGAGATTGCAGACTTCATGCAATGGCTTATCGAAGGGGGTTTTGTCTTTCTTGGTTACGCAGAATGGGTTGAGAATGATGGCAAATTAACCAAACGAGATATTGAGCTAGGGCTATTTCAGTCAAAAGATAAATTTTTAAGGCAACAGTTAGACGAAGTTGAACGCGACGCTCAGAATTTGGCTAACCTTAAAGAGCATTTCTCATTCTCCAAATTAAACACCCTTAGCTCAGTTCACAGAAAAACAAGGCTAGACATTGTGACAGTTAGAACTGTCATGAACAATGAAACGGTCATAATGTGCTTTATCGGCCTACTGACCTCAAAAGCTTTGGCACAGGAGGCTGCTTCGATTCCTCTGATAAAAAGAAAAATCGAATCGGTTCTAACCAAAGAAGGATTTCTCCCAAATTCTCATGATTACAAAGAATTAAAGTCGTTAATCGGGACTCTGCCAAAAGGAGATCTTCTCCAATATTCAAGAGAGACAATCCGAGAAGATTTGCAAGTAATGATGGGGCTCCAAAGAAGGAGTGAGACGCGGGTCATTGTAAGAAATCATTCGTTAAACAGGTTCTTTAGTCTCTCTGTTTTCATGCCTAGAGATAGATTCTCATCGGGGGCGTTAAATCGAATTCAACGGTATTTAAAAAGAAATCTGCCCGGCTACGACCCGAGTTATAGCTACCACGTAGCAAGTAATGAAGATTTGCTTGTTGGGCTTTACTTCCTTATCTCAAATCCTGGGGGCGGGCCTCTTCCGGTGCCGGCAGAAGAATTCGAAAGAATGATCTCAGAGCTTTCCCTAAGTTGGGAAGAAAAGCTTGATCTTCTTCTCTCCAGAGACCAAGGCCGAGAAAGAGGAATGCAACTAAGCAACCTATATAATCAGGTCTTTCCTGACTCTTATAAGGCTTCGATCTCGCATAAAGAATCTCTGGTAGATATTCAATTTCTGGAGCAGCTAAGTGAAGTCAATCCGCTCGTTTTAGATCTTCAGCCGGCAGCAAAATCCGAGTCAGGATTTACTCTAAAGCTATACAAAAAAGGTGCCCATCTGACTTTGAGCGAGTTGCTTCCCTTTTTGGAAAATGTCGGATTTAACGTTTTAAGTGAGACCGTAACCAACCTTACTAGCCCACATGATGGCGTCAGGGATGCTGCTTGGGGCGCTATCCACTCGTTAAGAGTTCAGTTTAGAAATCCTTGTAACTTAAGCGAAGAGACTATCCAGAGTGTTGTGTTACCAGGTTTAGGAGCACTTATTTTACGGAGTGCTGAAAGCGATTCTTTGAATTCTCTCCTCCTAAATCCGGGCTTATCAATTCGTGAAATAGCGCTAATTCGAACATTTACCCACTATTTGTGGCAGCTACAGGAAATAAGTTCGGTCGGTTTAATGTCTCAAGCTTTGGCCAATTCCCCGGCACTTTCAAAAGTGCTCATCGAAGCATTTAAAATTAAATTTGACCCGGCTTCTCAAGATACAATTGATCAGCGGCTCAGCAAAGTTCATGAAATCAAATTGGAGTACCTTGAGGGATTGCGGTCGGTCTCGATACTTGCACACGACCGGGCTCTTCGGTCTTTGTTCCAAGTAGTAGAGGCCGCAGTTAGAACAAACTTTTTTAAGGGCAATACTCTTAAAGTATCTTTGAAGATTGAATGTGCGGCAATTCCAAGAATGCCGGAGCCAAGACCGCTCTTTGAAATTTTTGTATGCGCTCCCGGATTTGAAGGTGTGCACCTACGCGGCGGAAAAGTAGCGCGCGGAGGTATCCGTTGGAGCGAAAGACCGGATGATTTTCGGACCGAAATTTTTGGCTTGATGAAAACGCAGATGATGAAAAACGCAATCATCGTGCCTGTGGGCGCCAAGGGCGGATTTATTGTAAAGAATGTGACGCGGCCTACCAGAGAACAGGTTGTTGAGTGTTATAAAGAATACATTCGCGGCCTTCTTGAGATCACAGACAACTTGGTTGAAGGCAAAGTCATCCCCCCGAGTGATCTGGTCCGTTTTGATAAAGACGATCCGTACTTTGTTGTTGCGGCGGATAAGGGTACGGCAGCTCTGAGCGATGTTGCGAATGCGATTGCACAGGATGAATTTAATTTCTGGCTTGGTGACGCTTTTGCTTCAGGCGGTTCGAAAGGTTACAGCCACAAGAGTTTTGCGATTACCGCGAGAGGAGCTTGGGAGACTGCAAAGCGGCATTTCAGAGAAGCTGGAATAGACATATATAAGCAGCCATTTACTGTCTTTGGAATCGGGGACATGTCCGGAGATGTTTTTGGGAACGGACTTCTCTTAAGCGACAACGCAAAGTTAATTGCGGCATTTGATCATAGACATATTTTTCTCGATCCCGATCCGGATCCAAAAGTTTCCTTTACGGAGAGAAAGAGACTCTTTGATTTGCCTCAATCAAGCTGGATGGATTACGACAGAAAATTATTAAGCAAAGGCGGCGGAATTTTTGACCGCAATCAAAAAGAAATTTCTCTTACCGACGAGATGAGGGCCTCCTTAGGGACTACTGCAGCTTCAGCCTCCGGAATTGAATTGATGCGTATAATCCTAAAAGCTCCCGTCGATCTGTTCTGGAATGGGGGAATTGGGACTTATGTTAAGAGTGAAGACGAACATAACATCTCCGTCGGAGATAGAGCTAATGACGATATAAGAATCAACGGAATTGAGCTTAGGGCTAAAATCACAGCCGAAGGCGGGAATCTTGGTTTTACGCAACGAGGTAGGATCGAGTATGCGCAAGCCGGTGGAAGGATTAATACCGATGCGGTTGATAATTCCGCAGGAGTAAATCTTTCCGACTTAGAAGTTAATATCAAAATTCTTCTAAAACAGAGGGCTAAGCCTTTAAGCGATGGAGTTAGAAGCCGATTGCTAACTGAAATCTCAGAGCCTGTTTGCGATCGAGTGTTAGAGAGAAATTCCTTGCAAAGTTTAGCTATCAGCACCGGAATTCTTGTATCAAAGCAATACCTCTCATATTACCGTGGAGTAATTGCTCATTTTGAAAAGCTGAAATTGATAGATCGGGAAATTGAAGCACTTCCTGATGACGAGATCCTGATTGAAAGATCAAAAAGAAAGCAGGGTTTACTCCGCCCCGAACTAGCCGTCCTATTAGCCTGTACAAAAATGACGATCTCGCAGTCCGTAGTCAGTTCTGATCTTGTTGACGACCCGGCGCTAGAAAAGATTCTCCTCAACTATTTCCCGGAGAAGCTCCAAAAAGATTATAAATCGGAAATCCTGCATCATCCTCTAAGAAAGGAAATTATCGCAACGCAAGTTGCAAACCATCTTGGCGAAAGAATGGGCGCAACGTTTATCTATAGGATTATCGAGGAACTGGGGGTTAGCATAGATGCAGTAGTTGCGGCTTATTTGGCCGCCGAAGAGATCTTAGATAAGGATAGATTCGTTCAAGAACTTAACAAATACGATGTAGTCGCAACATCTAAGCGTCACATGACAGCGACAATGAGATTAAATACGGCGTTGGATTATGTGACAAGGTGGCTACTTCGAGGAGGGATCAACGGCTCGAAGTTTGATTCCGTCTCTAAGACCGTTAAACTTTTTAAAGCGGATTATCATGGGATTAGAAAGTCCGGAAAAGTGATGATGGCCGGAGAAGAGATTACCCGTTTTAAAGAGGTGGAGGACAGATTTGTCTCCGCAGGATTTGAAAAAAGCTTGGCCGAGGAAATTGCATCTTTAAATTATGCGACAGCTCTTCTAGATATCGCGCATCTTTCTCAAATTTTTAAAGTGGATAAGGACGCTCTGTCTTGGTTGTATGGAAAGGTTGCGGGTGATCTAAAAATCACACAGCTTTTAGAGCTTATTAATCGAATTGAAATAACCGAACATTGGGATGTAACAGCTCAAAGAACTCTGTCTTCTGCAATTCGTTCGACTTTGGCGGCGTTAATTGAAAATATTATTAAGATTTCCGATGGCCCCATGGAAGAACGTTATAGTTTATTCTTTTCTAAACATCGAAATGGATTCAAGCATTATCTTCAACAGCTCAAGGAAATTGAAGGGCGCCCTCTTTCGATCAGTGCTCTATTGGTGATCTCCAATCAACTTCGGGGATTTTGGAAGGAATAAATCTCGGACTAACCAAATTAGAAGTGCTCCACTGGCAAGATAAGTGCCTTGCATGAATATTGGATGAAAATCCCCGATAAAATTCGGGTCTCTTGTCGCCCAGCCTGCGAGTATCTTGCCTAAGAGTGAGCCAACGCCCAGAGTGACGGCAAAATAGACTGCGAAAGCCGGTTTTCTAAAAATCTCTTCAGTGTTCTCGGCAAGTAACTTTTGTGAGGCAACAAAGCACAAACCGAACGTCAGTCCATGAAGTATTTGGGAAAGAGTGATAAGCCAAAATTCCGATGTGATAGAGATGATGGTCCAACGAACCACACACGCAATTAGTACCATGGTCAGCAAGTGTTCTAAAGATGAGTGTCTTTGAATCCTATTAAAAGCAAGGAAAACTAAAATTTCAGTAATTACTGCTATGTTCCAAGAAATCGCGATGCGGCTTGGCGACCATCCAAGGTTGGTCAGATGCAGCGACATATAAGTATAAGCCGGTCCGTGAGACGCCCATATTAATGTTAAAACGGAATAAAAAATAAAATGCCACTTATTAAAGCCGATCTTGAAGAATTCAGTTACACTCTTTGGATTTTCATCTTTTAGATGTTCTTTAATATTTAACCCAACGAAACCCAGTAAAAATAGAAAGGCCACTCCGATAGGCATGCAGATTGCGATTCCAAATTTCTCAATTGCAAGACCGATTGCATACATTGCCAAAAGGAAGCTGGCTGAACCCCAGGATCGCGATTCGGAATAGTTCAACTCTCCTAACCTATCTCTAGCCTGCGCCCCTTCGTTGATAAGAACAAAAACTCCCCTATTGAAAAACAATGTTAAAAACCAGACGGTAACTAATAAAGAGGACCCCACAATTGGCGAAACGAACAACATCAAGCCTCCCGAAAGTAAGCTCAAGTAAGTCACTCCCCTTCCCGCCGGGTAGGCGCGAGTAACCAACAGGGCCGGACCAATTATTCCTGCGATGTTTTCCATTCCGGATAAAAGAGAGACTTGAAAGGGAGTGTAGCCAAGGGACGCGAAGTAAAGCGGGGCATAAGCAAGAAGTATCGCTTGGAAGCCGATGATTAAAGAAAAGGCAATCCTATAACTGGCTGCAATTGATAAATTGAAATTTGGCACTTGGGCTTACTTACTCAAGGAGGTAATTAGAGTAAATGGCGCTGTTCCAATATGCCGACCCGGGATTCGACAAGCGGCGCTCCACTATCGCGTAGCCCCCAGAGAACTCATAACGGAATCTCTGACTTGAGCTAACAAATTAGGAATACTCCATATCAACTCACTCGGATTATCACTAAATTCTTTAGCTACTTCTAATGCTGCGCCGTCGTTACCTTGGCTCAGCAGGGCCTGAATTACAAACACAGCATTTATGATTGGATCAATCGCACGAGCTTTTAGTAGCGCTTTTCCGACCTCTTCAAGTTCTAAAAATTTGGAGCAATCAACTAGCACTAATAAAATTACAAAAACACCGGCGCTTGGATAATCTTCTTGAAAAGACTCTCCTTCTTGAATTCCATTCTTTAGAAGCCTCAAGCATTCTGTCAGGTACCGATCAGCGGCTTCGTTTTTTTCGTAATATTTCATGCTGATCAGGCTTGGAACTAAAGAAAGAAGGGCGTTGCAGTATTTCCTTGGTTTCTCACTATTTTTTAAAGTACTAAGGAAACTGTCGAGCTCTTTTGCTCGTGCCTTTGAAGTGTGTGCTCGTAATAGTTTTTCATGCCCAGAAGCCGCTATTTTCGCCGCTTCTTCGGGATGCTCGAGATAGTATTTAATTTTTCCTCCGGCCTCAGCTGCATCTCCCTCGTGATAACCGATATAATCTGTTCCTTCGATAAAAAGATCGGGAAAGCCGTTGTCCAAATGGGGAGTAACCAGGAGAGCCTTAGCAGCCAGAGCCTCAAAGTTCCTGAAGTTCAGGTCACCTCCAACGGTTTGATTGATTACTATCGAAGCTGCCGCATAGGGATCTGCCCAGTCTCCTTCTTTTGCATCAACGGGAACGATCTGGTTTAACTTTGAGAAAAAAATTTCTCGCTCCGGATGCAAAGCGGGACTAAGGTTGCCTCGAAAGGAGGCTATGTTTTCCTTTACACTAAGAGGAGCAGGTAACCTAAGCGGCCAAAGAGGAAACCATCGGACACTCTGACTTTCAGACTTAAATTCAGGCATGTATTGACGTTGCGCGATTAGCGTTAAATCGAATAACGCCGAAAAATAGCGGTGCCACCTCCAGTGATGGTGCCCATCGACTGAATAAAAAATGCAAGGAATCTCTAATCTTTCAAGTCCGAATATTTTCAGAGTTGAACTATCATCAAAGAGTATAATTCCATCTGGAAGTTCCGGGAGCAGTTGAAATATAACTTCGATATCGGTGCCGATATCGGAGATGGTAATGTCTAACCCTCGATTATCCCCTACGCCCGCAGTGGTCACTGTATAACCAAGCTCGGTAAACTCCTCTCGTAACCAGGGCTGATTTATTAAGAGTAAATTTTGTCTATTCGACATGGACCGGCTGCATCATGCTCTACTTTCTTGAGCCTGATAGCGATCCTCATTGATTTTAGCTAGAAGTTCATTTGCCAAGGCATGATTGTCGTCAAAGATTTTGATCTTTTGAAGTTGTTCAATCGCCAAATCTCTTTTTCCAAGTGCGTAAGCACAACCCGCATGCGCATAAAGGATAGACAAGTTAGCCGGCATATATTCGAGATATTTTAATAAGGCTTGTTCCAGAGCATCAAGGCGTTTCAATGGATAAGCCAGTTCTATCATACCGGTTAAGGCTCTGATATTTTCCGGATTAGCAGCATGTGCTCTGGAGAAGAACTCCCAAGAAAGCTCCCTATCGCCTTTGATGAGGAACGCAATTCCAAGGCCTGCTAAAGCGACATCGTGATCGTGCTTAATCGCAATTGCCAACTTAAACAGATGGGCTGCTCTTTCCCAGTCGTTTTTACTGCCCCAGTAAACACCCAGGCTTGCAGTGGCACGGTGACCATATGTCAGGTGATCTCGATGAAGACTTAAAATCTCTTTTGCGATCTCTCCTTTTCCGCTGCAAATTAACGCCTCAGCCTTTATAATATCGACCAGCACTTGGTGTTCAGAATCTGTTGTCAGATTTTTTTCAATCTCCTCTGCTAGTTGAATAGTCTCACTAAATTTATTTTTTCTAAGGAGCTCTTCCAATTTTATTAAAGTTTGGGGGGTAGCAACGTTCTCTTTCGGTTTATCTTGAGGCGCTTCTGAAACCGTCTTCTGTTTTTCAATTGCCTCTTTAAGCTCGAGAGAGGCTGCATGTGCAGGATTGGTTTTAAGTATTTTTGCAATTACCTCAGATGCATCTTTGATTCGGCCTTGCTTATAGAAACACCCAGCCAGACAGAAGTTCATGTCGGCATTTTGCGAATCATTTAATAAATAATTTTTTAGCACCCTTTCAAGCTGGTTGAATTCCAACATCTCGTAGGCCAATTGAAGATACTGTCTGAGAGCTATTAAATTGGAAGGCTCCTTTTCTAGTATTGCGAGCAGTCTAAAGCTTGCTTCTTTTTTCCTTCCGGTTTGTGCCTGAATCGCTGCAACACCTATATCGGATCTTGTGTCTGTCGCATCGACCATTAAGGCTCGACGAAAAAAACCTTCACTGTCCGCTAACTGTCCCTGATTCATTGAAACAACACCGAGCCCTCGAAAGGCTCTTGCGTAGGTCGGAGACACTTGGCTGGCAAGTTTAAACCTGTTGACAGCCTCAACTAATTTGCCCTCTCTGGTAAATTTGTCACCCTCATCACAAAGCTTTACTGCCTCCTGCGAGGGCTCAAATTTTTCTTCAGATTTTTCGCCAATCCTTCTTGGAATTAATGAGACAGTTTCTTTTGCTCTGCTAACTTCAGCGGAAGCTCCGGCTATTGTCTGTAATGCTACATCAAGACGGCCAAGATCAGCGTGGTCACTGTCTTTCATCCTAATTGCTTCACTCTCTTTATTTCTTTTATCGAGCACTCGGGCGTAGATCTCTTCGTACCTTTCGGTTGCTGCTTTCCAAGTAAAAGCTTCTACGCGTTTTTGTAATTTATCCGAGTGCGGCTGAGCCCACCCTTGCTCCACAGCTTTAAGAATGCTCTTGGGATCGTCGGGCTTGCAATAAATTGCGTCCTCTCCAAGATAATCCCTGATTGTACCATAGTCTGAGACAACCACGTTTGTCCCGTACTTGGCTGCCTCTAGGCTTACTAGTCCCGGGAGTTCGAAGAAACTCGGCAACACATGCACAGTAGAAGCTGCAAACGCACTAGCCAACAGCTCCGGTTCGATTTTGGGTAAAAAGAGGGTTTTGCCTTTCCTGGTGAACTTTCTACAGAGGGCTTCGTAATCTGCCTGATATGTAAAGCCGCCGGTTGCAAGCACCAAAGGCAAATCGGAATCCTCTAAAGCCTTTAACAGCATGAGTTGATTCTTTCTCCACTCAAGCCTACCAACACATAAAACAAATTCTTTTAAACCGGAGAAATTTCTGAATAACTGAGGGTCCGGCGCACTGTTACTAACTTCGCAACCGCATCTGTAGTCGGTTATAAACTTGCTCTCAGGATAATCTCTTTTCAACGCTTCAGTTTCCGTCGAGCCTGTTCCAACAAGAGCTTCGGCATGAAATGCGGTGTAAGAATTATCTTGCCTTTCGGCCGGTGGAATTCTTTCTCGGTCATTCCAAATCTGATCCCAAGATCCTTTTTGTTGTCCGCTCTGAACATATTTTTCAAGTGGAAGAAACGTCTCCACCATCGGAGAGAAAAAGAACGGCCAGTCTTCGTACATCGTAGTCACAATGAAAGGACGTTTGGCTTCGACTGCCCTTTTGGCCTGTCGTTGAGTCACTTCGGGAGTGGCAAAATTGTATAAATGAACTATGTCGAAAGATTCGATAGGAAGTTTTTCTTCGAGGTCAAGGACTACTTCGTGCCCTTTGGATCGAAGACCTTCGGTGATACGTTCCATGACAACAGTATCCCCACCGCGTTGACTGAGCGCGTTAGGTCGCATCTGCATAAGCACTTTCAGCTTACTCAAATTCCCCTTGTTATCACTTCCACCTGACATGCTTAATCGCTGATAAAACCTTATAACTCACGAAAAAAACGTATCTATTCCTATTTCGGTACGATGTAATTAAATAAGAAAAGGGTGCAAATTTGCATGTGTACTTGTAAGCAAACTACCTGTGGCAACTGAAGAAAATAAAGCACTTATTTCCGCTCATGAGGTGGCTACTTATGTGGTCTGTCCAGAGTCCTGGCGGTTAAAACGCATTCATAAAACAAGAAAAGCGAGCGATATCAAAGAGTTGGAAATAAAGCGACAAAGAAGCTCTTGGCTCAGCGCTCAAAGCTTCTCTGCCGAGCTCAGGCAATACGCAATTATAGCATATATTCTACTATGCCTAGTGGTGGTTGCGGTTTTTATTTCCGATCAGAACGCATCTTCTAAATTCCGGCGTTCCATTAGGGAGCGAGTCCACAAAATAGAACGGGAGATGAAGAACCCATGAGCTCGTTCCTAGACAGAGTTAGTGAGCAGCTTGATCGAGTAATCCCCATCGAGATTCTATTTATCTTACTAATTCTAGGGGTAATTATTTTTATTTGGGACATGCTGATGCGTCAAAGCACTCAGCTAAAGACCGCCGGAGGGTTGGGCGAAAAAAGTGAACTAATTGCCGTAGTCGGAAGTACAAGAATTCCAGGAAGAAGCTACTCCTCCTCTAAATTGGGACTTTCAAGCCAGCCGCATAGCCTAGTGAAGGAGGAAGGGTTTTTGATTCCCGTTGACGTCATTCCCTCGTCAAAAAAAGTTAAAGATCGTCATGTGGTTCAGATGCTGGTGCATATGAGGCTGGTAGAAGCCATAGAGGGAAAGCGTCCACCATACGGAATTTTGATTTTAGGGAAAGAACAACGTTCGGTCAGGATTAAAAACACTGAGGAGAAGCAAAGCTGGCTTGATGACATACTTGCCGAGATGCGATCGATTTTGGAGGGTGTTCCAGCGATTGCAAAACCGACTTATTATAAATGCAAAGGATGCGATGTTCGAGCCTTTTGCACCCAAACGCCTTTTAAAGATTTTGGTGGCGAGACTCCAGCGCTAGCCGCAGAAGACGAGAGCAGCTCGGATGAGTAAACTTAAATCAACCGAGCTGCTCTGAATTTATCTGGACACTCCGCCTAACGGCGTCTGCCCTCTTCTCGTAACGTTCTTAGTTGGAACTGGGTTGGTCAAAGCTGTTAGCACAATGATTGCCAAACCAATTATTAGGTGCGGTAACCACACTCTAGATTCATGAAAACTAAATCTGAACAACCATGGAGAAACAGCTAAAAAGGCGCCCGCAACATAGTCATTAAATAAATGCATTCGCATTGAAATTGCGGGGACGACACCAACTTCGTTATCAGTAAACAAACTTTGAACTATCACGATTATACCTAGCAGCCGTGGGATCATTACTGCCGGTCCGCCCACAAAAGCGAAGTTAAAAATTTCAGGTGCAGCAAGTAATACCAGACCTCCGATGTAGTCAGCGATGCCGTGAACAAACGCTGGGATTGGTTTGTTATTCATGTCCATAATGCCTCCCTTATTTCAGCCCCAGATTAAAAGCAGGACGGAGGGATTCGATATGATTGTACTCACGATAAAATAAGAAGAGTCTGGTTCTACCCGTTTTACAAAAGATGCTTTTGCAACTGATGATATAACTCTGCCTACAGCCCTTAATGAGTCGCGCGGAGATTGTAAAAAGGGTAGAATCACTCTCTGCGAAGATAATCGACAAGGTCGATTTTGGTAACGACACCGTAGAATTCCTTGTCATCTGCGACCAAGGCAACCCTACCTTTTTTAAAGATGCTCATGACTTTGTCTATCGAATCGCTTGGAAATACTGTTTCAAGTTGGGTAGACATGATTTCTTTGACCTGCAATGTAAGGGCAGCCTTGTTTTCATGTAGCGCAAAAAGAAGATCCGATTCGTCAACAATTCCTACTACTCTGCCACTTTCGATTACCGGAAGCTGAGAGACATCGCTCGACTTCATTCGAGTATGCGCAACGTTAACGGTTTCATTTGGCGAGACATGAACAACCGAACCTTGAGCATAGTGTCTGGAGATTAAATCGCGAAGATCTCCGTGACGCTTAGTTTCAAGAAGTCCATGTTCAAGCAACCAAAAGTCGTTGAACGCTTTAGAAAGATATTTTGCGCCGCCGTCGCAAATGAAAGTCACAACTCTTTTAGGTTGCGTTTGTTCCCGGCAATATTTTAAAGCGGCAGCTAATAATGTTCCCGAGGAAGTGCCGGCTAGAATTCCATTGGTTCTAAGAAGTTCTCTAACAATCGAAAAACTCTCCTTGTCTGAAATTGTATATCCGGTTTTTACCAGAGAAAAATCCGCGATGTCCGGAATAAAATCTTCGCCTATTCCTTCCACAAGCCAGGACCCAGCTTCAGTGATTTTCCCAGTCTTAATGTAAGGCACAATCACCGATCCGACCGGGTCTGCAATTACCATCTCCACATTCGGAGATTTTTCCTGAAAAAACTTAGTTAGCCCGCCTAGCGTTCCACCTGACCCAATTCCGACGACTACGGCATCAAGCTGGTTATTCATCTGCTTTAGAATTTCAGGCCCGGTTGACTTAGTATGCGCCGCGGCGTTAGCCGGATTTGAAAATTGATTTGCAAACCACGCTCCGGGCATCCCTTTGGCTATGGTTTCTGCTCGATCAACGTAATAGTCGGGATGTCCTCTAATAACATCCGAGCGTGTTCGAACAACTGTTGCACCAAGGGCACGCGAATGACTTACTTTTTCTCTTGAAAATTTATCAGGCATTACAAGGAGCACCTTGTAGCCTCTTTGCGAAGCCACCAGCGACAGACCTAGGCCAGTGTTTCCTGCTGTCGCTTCAACTATTGTTCCTCCAGGTTTTAGCTTGCCTGTCTTTTCGGCCTCATCAACCATTGAAATAGCAATCCGATCTTTGATTGAACCGCCCGGATTTTGAGATTCCAATTTAAGAAATAGTTTGCATACACCTGTGTCAAATCCATGGATTTCGACCAAGGGGGTATTACCAACTAAATCTAAGATGCTCATAGTTAATCCAATAAGCTCGAAAGTGCCTCAAAGGGCATTAATACACATTTTGTTCGCGTAGGGTAATTGCGAAGTTGATGCAAAATTTGGAACTCTAAAACGCCTGAAGAATCTTCGGCCCCGGAGACGAATTCCGTTCTAAATTTTTCAATAAGTTTATATATCTCGGTTTTCTCTTTTTTTTCAGAGAGCTTTGATAGAGCTGCGGCTGTGGCCTTGCAGATAAAACATCCTTTTGTGGTAAATCGTATCTGTTCAATTAGCCCATCAGCGCCGGTCAATACAAAAAAAGTAACCTCGTCGCCGCAGACAGGATTAGACAATGTAACTCGTCTCGCCGGCGGATCAAGTTCTCCTTTAAACGAAGCTCCTTTGACTAGATCAAAAAGAATGCTGTCATCTATCTCTTCCTTGTCCATTTTTCTCAGCGGTTTCCTCTCCAAAAATACACTATGACTGTTATGGCAATAAAACGACACACGTTATGAATTTACCCAATTTTGTTGTAGAATAAGGTCTTTTAGAGACTAAGTCTTATGCCAATCGAAGCTAATTCCGTAGAGAATGCTTACCAGCAAATGGTGCCTATTTTGTCACGTCTTATCCCGGACGTTGAGATCAAATACAAGGCTGAGTTGGTATACGAAATAAACAGAAAGAAAAAAGAGGTTGGTGCGGTGATCTTAGGCCATAATTATATGGAGCCCGCCTTGTTTACTACCGTTTGCGATATAGTTGGTGATTCTCTCGAACTTTCAAAAAAAGCTAAAGAGGTAACGGCTAAGATAATTGTTTTTTGCGGTGTCCGCTTTATGGCTGAAACTGCAAAGATTTTAAATCCAACCAAAACCGTTTTGCTTCCGGCAAAAAAGGCTGGTTGCTCTCTGGCTTCAAGTATCTCAGCTAAGCAAGTCAGGGAATTGAAGCAGCTCTTTCCCGGAATTCCTGTGATCACCTACGTCAATACCTATGCGGACGTTAAGGCGGAGTGCGACATTTGCTGCACTTCCGGCAATGCTAAGCGAGTTGTTGATTCATTCGGCGATCAACCCGTAATTTTTGTGCCTGATGAATACCTTGCAAAGAATGTTGCCGCCGAATGCGGCAGGGAGATATTTGAGGGAAGCGCTTCGGGATTGGAGCAATACAAAAACAGAACTTCTACAAAGCCAGCTTTAATTTATTGGAAAGGGCGATGCGAGGTCCATGAACAATTTTCAGTTGAAGATATCAAAAGAGTAAGAAAGCAATTTCCCCAAGTCCAGGTTCTAGCACATCCGGAGTGTTCACCTGAGGTGGTTAATGCCTCAGATATTTCCTCCAGCACTTCAAAGATGATTCAGTTTGTAAAAAGCAGCTCTGCGCCTCAGTTCTTGCTGCTCACCGAATGTAGCATGGGAGATAATATAATGGCTGAAAATCCCGGAAAGGAGATGCTAAGGATGTGCGCTGTCCGTTGCCCGCACATGAATGAAATTACTTTAGAAGACACTTTGGACAGTCTTAACAATATGCGGCAGGTAATCGAAGTGCCTGAGGAGATAAGAATTCGTGCCGAAAAAGCAGTTCAAAGAATGTTAGAAATTCCGGCTTCATGACAAAACGCTACGACTTTTTAGTAATCGGTGGTGGAATAGCCGGGCTGAGTTTTGCACTTAAAGTCGCAAACAGAGGTTCAGTCGCAGTATTGTTTAAAGCTAAACCAACCGATTCTTCCACTCAGTATGCTCAAGGAGGCATCGCCGCAGTTTTCGACACAGAGGATAATTTTGATTCCCACATTCAGGATACGTTAGTTGCAGGAGCAGGACTTTGTAATAAAGAGATTGTTGATCTCGTAGTAAAAGAAGGACCGCGGAGAATTGACGAGCTAATTGCTCTTGGCACTCAGTTCGATAAAGACAAAAGCGGAACACAATATCATCTCCATCAGGAAGGGGGACATTCCTTTAGAAGAATTCTGCACTCAGCAGATTCCACGGGATATGAAATTCAACGAGCTCTCTTAGAGAAAGTAAAAGAATGCAAGTCGGTTCATCTGATAACCGGAGCGTGTGCAATCGATATTCTAACTAGTCATAAAGTTGGTATTGATCTCCATAAGAGGAATAGAGCGCTTGGTGCATATGTTTTAGAAAGCGATGGAAATGTTCAAAGCTACGTGGCCGGCATAACGATGGTGGCAACCGGCGGTGCCGGAAAAATATATCAGTTTACGACTAACCCGGACGTAGCCACCGGAGATGGGGTTGCAATGTGTTTTAGGGCGGGATGCCCTGTTTCAAATTTGGAATTTTTTCAGTTTCACCCGACCTGTCTATATCACCCGAAACTTAAAAGCTTTCTAATCACCGAGGCGATGCGCGGAGAAGGCGCAATTTTGAGAAAGCTCAACGGTGAGCCTTTTATGGCGAAATATCATCCGTTAAAAGAGCTTGCGCCAAGAGATATCGTGGCTCGAGCAATTGACAGTGAGATTAAAATATCTGGTGCAGAACATGTGCTTCTAGACATTACGCACCGGGGAGAAGATTTTATTAGATCTCACTTTCCAATGATTTATGAAAAATGTCTTTCACTGGGCTTGGATATTACCAAGGATCCAATCCCGGTTGTGCCGGCTGCACACTATTCATGCGGAGGAGTTGTAACGGATTCGTGTGGAGCGACAAATATAGAGAATTTGTTTGCAGCCGGAGAGTGCACCTCCACCGGCCTACACGGAGCAAACAGGCTGGCCTCTAACTCACTACTTGAAGGTCTGGTATTTGGATCTTTGGCTGCAGAAAAAATATTGAGTGATTTTTCCCCACTTGCAGAGAATATCTCTGTACAAGAGTGGGACCCCGGCACATCCAGAGAAAGTGATGAGGACGTTGTAATCACTCAAAATTGGGGGGAACTTAGAAGGTTCATGTGGAACTATGTTGGAATTGTTCGAACCAACAAGCGGCTTGAACGAGCACTGAATAGAAGCAAACTAATTCAAAAAGAAATTACGGATTACTATTGGCATACTAAGGTCAGTACTCCACTACTTGAATTGAGAAATTTGAGCCTTGTCGCCAATCTCGTCATCCACTCTGCAATGCTAAGAAGAGAGAGCAGAGGACTGCATTACAATTCTGATTATCCGGATACCAATCCTTTGTTGTGTAAGGATACTGTTATTAATCCGGATGAGTATTTCGCGTTTATTAAGTAGGCGGCTCCGCAGACTGGTTGGTGCCGAGAAGCCGCAAGAAGAGATTCACAAAGGGAAAAGAAACGCCGCAAAGGTCACAAAGAACCTTATTGAACTTGATGAGAGGCTTCAATGTCCCGGCTTGATAAAACACGTTATCAAGTTGAACTTTATTTATGCAGTTGGATTAATAACAATGCCTTACCCAAAGCTTCTTTGTGTGCTTTGTGTTCTTTCTTTTCCCTTTGTGAATCTATCTTTTGCTGGCAGCAGCATGAACTCTATCTGCGGAGCTGCTTAGTTACTATTAGAGATATTCCCTTTGCGACTAAATACACCCAAGCAAGCATATTTAATCTGCTCTAGTTGAGGCTCCAGTTTCTTTTCTAAAACATCGGCAAGCTGCCACCACGAGCGGTAAAGCTGATGCTGAAGAACTTGTTCGCAAGTATCTGTCAATTGCATCACCGCACTTTCGAATTTCTGAACTTCCTCTTCAGGCGGATTATCAATCAACTGAAGGATAGTTTGATACCAATCAATAAATGCTTGGGTATCTTGAACAGCTGCTGATAGCGCAGAGTTGCCGGGCTGAATGTCGCCATTCTTAAATAACATTCTCGCCTGGCCATAGGATCGAATAATCTTATCTAAATAAAGCGAAGCTGAAGACAGCCTCTCGTCTATGTAAACTTGTTTTGCACCAGTAACGATTTCAAGAGATTTATTTCCTTGCTTTGCAAGAGGAATCTTCCAATCGCTCTCAGAAAGCTGCTTCTCATCTAATAGAATTTTAGTAATAATGCTTTCAGGATCAATTGAAGATTTTACAAGCTCAAGGAGGTCGCCCAAGCTTTTGGTGCTGTCGATCTGATAGGAGAAAGGCCTTCCATCAACAGTTACATTAATCATACCAAGTGCTCCGGCTGGAATTCCACCAAGTCTTTGCGAAATACTCAAGCTCATTAGGTCTCTCCTGTATAACCTCAACTTCTATGAATGGGAAACTGCTGTAATTACTTCAAGCCACTCTCTCGATACCGCTCCCAAAACAACGAACTTCTTCTGGATAAATTTCGGTAGAGCTGTTTTGTACTAGCCGTCAGCTGAATGGGATCATCACCACGAATGTTTTCACGTTCCATGACGAACATTCTGACTAAGGCTCCGATAGAACCATACGATAATCCGATGTCCTCCAAAGTGCGATCGGTTCGTAGAATTTCTAAGTTTGCCTCCCCTAAATCCCGAGCGGACGCTCTATCGTCTCGAATATATCCTTCAAGTTTAAGGACCTTTTCCTCTGCCTCTTGGCAAATTCCTATTATTTCAGAGAGTTTACTTTCAATTTCTCCCTTGGCCAGCCACTGTTTGGTCTCAGGCTTGGTAAGTTTGTTAATTCCAAGCTCTTCTCCAAATTCGCTTTTCCATAGTCGGCGATAGCTATCCCGGGCTGCCTGATAGAATTCGGCAGAAAAGCCTTTCCTGCCGTGAACACCGTTAAGAGGCTTAAGATCTATAAATCCATCCTCATCAAAGTAGGAGCAATAAACGGCAACCTCTTTAGGATCCGCAATCTCTTTGGCAACTACAAATTCTCTTGCCTGTTCAGCGCTTAGCTCCATTCTCTTCCGGGTCAGGTAGGAAACCAACTCAGGAGAGATCTGATCATGACAATCAGGTCTTGAGCACGGCAAATTTGGATTGCAGGGATTACAATGAATTTGAGGCTGCAATATAAAATTTCCTTCACTGTAAGGACCTGTTTCATATGCCAGCGCAGATGCCAAAAACAGCGCTACAACCGGTGTCCCTACGGCAACAGATAAATGCATTGTCCCGGTGTCCCCGGTAACAAGAATATTAGAAGCGTCCAATAACGCAGCCAGCTCTTTGAGATTCGTTTCACCTACCGCGCTAACTAACTTACTGTTAGAGTAGTGCTGCATTATCGCATCGCTAATCGTTTTTTCCGATTTGGAGCCTGTCAGCACAACAGTCGCGCCACATTCTTCAATTAGCAGTTTTGCCAAATAGCCGAATTTTGAAGGAAGCCACTGTCTTTTTCCCTGACTTGCCCCGGCCTGAATCGCAATTAGAGGACCCTCTCCAAGCTTAATTTTTTTTTCTTCAAAAAACTTTCTAATATTTTGTTTGGCTTCCTCTTCAACATTATATTTCAAACTTTTCGGGTGCTGACGAACGCCCGAAGAAGCTCTAAGAATATCTACCAAATTTATCGAATTGAAGTCTCTATTTGAGTGATAAACAAAAGCGGCAAACAGCATCGCCCAGGGATTTTCTATTAACCTGTAGCCTTCATCATCGGAGGTCCAGCCGCGATTATCTTTTACCCCCAAAAGTTTTAGCAGAACCGCTGTATAGGCCGAAGAAGCCATGTTGATACAGCGGTCAAATTTAGTTTTCTTTAGGTCTGTAAGAACATCATCAAAATATTTATAAGCGTCAATGATACCTTCCCCATCCCGTGTCAGCGCTTGAACAACAAGAGAGAGATCAATTGGGTAGACGTTATCAATTCCAGGCAGCCCATCACAGATTGAGGCAAAATTCTTTTCAATCAGAACTGTAACCTTGGCTTCCGGAAACTGTTTCTTCAACCCAACCAGAGTAGGACTTGCCTGAAGCATGTCACCCATTCTGGTGATTGCAACAACGAGGATATTTTTTGGAGTGTTATTTTCCACGGCCCGCCCTCGAACTTTCCATCGTCTCTACCGACTGATGAACGTGCCAAATAAAAAGCAGCTTCAACTCCTCTTCAGTAAGTTTGCCGGACTGTGTTTGAATATCACCAATCAGAGCAGCAATTTTTGGATCGTGCCCTCGTTCGTAAAGCTTTTGCAGTCTCTTTTGAATTTCCGGATACTTAGCCGCAGCCTTAAGAGTCTTGTTCCACGGGCTTGCTTGCGCCCTGTTTTTTAGCTCCTGGTATTTGTCTGCATAGATATACCCAAGCATTTGTTCCAAGCGTTTTTCGTAAGTGTGATCCTTTAGCGCTCGTGCCCTGGCTCTAGACGCAATTATTTTTCTCTCTTCCGGATGGGCTAAGTAATAATCAGCTTTATCCTCCATCTCTTTAAAATCTGAAAAGGTAATCATCTCTTTTCCGATTTCAAAAACTTCCGGAAGCAATCGACGTTCATCCACTAATTGAAACGCTCCGCATGAAGCGAGTTCAAAAGTTCTTGGGTTTACAAAATCACCGTGAGGCTCCACCCCGTCTCTCTCCATTGAAGAGTGAAGATTTAAGTTTATTTTGCTGGCGTTAAAGACTTTCCAGCACAGTGGGATCCGAAGCTTGGAATTCACGTGACTTGAAGTCGCGGC